>Ga0114916_1000015_pt1 | contig 253636 bp, 225 predicted proteins | sample MalvirAntarct_66_FD_83501 | JGI IMG/M metagenome (GOLD analysis project Ga0114916, IMG submission 83501) | Marine viral communities from the Global Malaspina Expedition - Malaspina viral metaG Antarct_66 | ecosystem: Environmental > Aquatic > Marine > Oceanic | place: West Anvers Island... | reverse complement strand
TTATTCTTCAACGATTTCCTTTCTCCCTTGTGACGATAGTCGATAACCAAACGATCACTGTTGTCGCTTTTGCACATCACTCCAGAAAGCCTGGCTACTGGCACGAGCGAATTGCTCCATAACATTATATTAGTGTGCCAGCGCACATTCCCTACCCCGCTGCACACTATTCCCGCACGTTTATTTTTCAAATACTCTCTGTAAGTTGTTGATATCGCAATAGGCCAGATGTCACAACACCAATCCGATAGATATAGCCGTGCGCACGTTTATCTGAATAGTACGGTGTTCACGTTATTCTGGCAGTTAGCTATTGGTAGTAGTGTTTGAGGTGGGAAGTGAATATTAAGAGACATTTTCGAGGTCGGTGGTTCCTGGCAAGCGGTGGGACAGGGATTGACCGCTTTCGCCTTGGGGCGAAATCGTCCCTTCGGGCTTCGCGCTGGCGCGCTCGTCTTAAATTGCTGGCGCAATTTATCGAACTTCGTTCTCATCCCTGCCGGGTTGAGCTTTGGCAAAATTAATTGGTTTGTCAGTAAGTTAGGCGTTGGAGTGCTTTTGAAATGGCGGAGGGGCAGGGATTCGAACCCTGGGTAGGTTATTAGCCTACGCCGGTTTTCAAGACCGGTGCATTCAACCGCTCTGCCACCCCTCCGCAAAGCGAGAAGCGGCATGTTACTATAATTTTTCTTTCAGTCAACAGGGAATTTGTATTTGCCCTGCTCTCTACCCTCTTCTGCTCGGCTTTTTCGACTGGTTTGCTACCGATTTTCGTTGATTTCGCGGGGCCATTCCGTATGATTAGAGGCTGATATTTCATCGTTAATTCGAATTGGAGGCATCCGTTTATGAACCAGTACCCGTTTGAGACTGCACGTACCCAGACAAAAGAGTCGGCAGTTGTAGTCAACAAGGTACTCCGTAACACCTACATGCTGCTTGCCATGACGCTGGGCTTCAGCGCCCTGACCGCAGGGTTCGCCATGGCCAGCAATGCTGCACCGGTTAATATCTGGATGATGTTGATTGGTTTTTACGGTTTGCTGTTTCTGACCCACAAGCTGGCCAATAGTGCCTGGGGCTTGTTGGCAGTATTCGCTTTGACGGGTTTTATGGGTTACACCCTGGGGCCAATTCTGAACATGTACATGGCTACCAGTAATGGCAGTCAGTTGGTGATGACAGCTCTGGGTGGCACCGCTGCCATTTTTGTCGGTCTGTCAGGCTATGCGCTGGTCAGCCGCAAAGACTTCTCGTTTCTGAGTGGCTTCATGGTTGCTGGCTTTATTGTGCTGCTGGTCGCCATGGTGGTGAACATCTTCGTTCAGATGCCTGCCCTGCAACTGGCGCTGTCAGCTGGCTTTATGCTGTTCTCCAGCGCGGCCATCCTGATGCAGACAGGTGCTATCGTGAACGGTGGCGAGAGAAACTACATTCTGGCGACAGTCACGCTGTATGTTTCGCTGTATAACATCTTCATCAGCCTGCTGAACCTGCTGACTGCATTCAGCGGTGATGAATAAGGTCTGAATCTGAACATTTGCCGGCGCCTGTCATTTAATGGGGCCGGCAAATGTTGATCCTTTCGCACTCCGGGCTTGACTGCCCTGCTTCCAGGTTTTATCTGTCATGAAATTCTCCCTAGTCGTGTTTGCAGCACCGGACGGTGATCCCGCCACATTGACTGCGCTGAAATTTGCCCAGGCAGTATTGGACCAGGGGCATGAGATTTATCGCCTGTTTTTCTATCAGCGCGGTGTTTATCATGGTTCGTCCCTGGCGGTTTACCCGCAGGATGAAACCGATATCAACCAGGCCTGGCAGTCTTTTATCGCAGAGCAGCAACTTGACGCTGTCATCTGTATCGCCTCAGCGGTGAAACGTGGCATTCTCAATGCCGAAGAAGCGGATCGCTATGAGCGCCCTTCCGCAAATCTGGCTGACAACTTTACGCTTTCCGGGCTGGGACAATGGGTTGATGCCTGTGTTCACTCGGACCGTGTGGTCAGCTTCGGAGAGGCTCAGTGACTAAATCCATCCTGATCATTAACCGGGCCGGGCCTTATGCCGATGGCCGGGCCAAAGCGGCACTGGATATGGCGCTGTCAGCCGCTGTTTTCGAGCAGAAGGTGATGTTGCTCTATACCGGAGACGCAGTCTTTCAACTGGTTCAGAACCAGCAGGCCGACCTGATCCACCGCAAGAGCCCCTCGGCTGCATTGTCGGCACTGCCCCTGTATGGCGTGGAAAAAGTCTATGTTGACCAGGCAGCGCTGATATCGCGGGGGCTGGAAGAGCAGGCACTGGCGGTTGAGGCCGAGATTCTGAACAGCAATGAAATGAGCAATTTGTTAGAATCAGCCGATGTTGCTTTTGCTCTCTGACAGCCTGAACGGATAGCGCCTTTAATGACCACCTTACACATGATCGCCAGTTCTGCTCACAGTCGCGACGGTATGGCTGACTGCCTTGCACTGCTCTCGCCCGGTGATGGCGTGGTATTGATGGAAGAAGGTGTGCTGGCACTGTCGCGGCCTGGCCTGGAGATCTTGCAGTTGCTGGCTGAAAAGCTCGGCACCTCTGATGCGCTTTATTACATGCAGGATGATTTGCTCGCCCGCGGACTGTCAGCGCCTGCGGACTGGCAAGGCATTGATATGAACCGCCTGGTCGAACTGCATTGCCAGCATGACAAAAGCCTGACCTGGTATTGACGGCCATGCCTGAGCTGACTCTGGATAACGGTGAGTCCATCGCTGTCGACAAGGACGGTTACTTACGTGAGCTGTCTGACTGGCGCCCGGAGGTGGCTGAGCAGCTGGCCCGAAAACAGTCTGTGGAATTGGATACGGCGCATTGGGAAATTATTGATATCGTGCAATCATTTTACAGGCAAAGCGGCCTGTCGCCTGCGAATCGGGCACTGGTGAAACTGGTGGCACGTGAAGCAGGCGCCGAAAAGGGCCGCAGCGTTTACCTGATGAAGCTCTTTGGTGGTAAACCGGCGCTTACGGTGAGTCTGATAGCAGGCCTGCCGCGTCCGCCAAACTGTTTTTAGCACCCTTAGCGATGAATAGTATTAGCCTGGCTACCTGAACGGGTAGCAACGGAAATGATTTAGATTTAGCCCCTGGCCCCTGGCCCCTGGATTTGATGGAATCTCAATTAATGAGCACAGCAGATAGCGTACTTGCGATTAACGATGACCTCCCCATTAAGACTGGCCTTCCCGTTCACAGTGGCAAGGTGCGGTCGGTTTACTGGTTAACGGACCGCGATTCGCGTCGTCTTATCAAAGAAAAGCAGTACCCTGTTGCGGAAGATACGCCACTGGCTATCATGATTATCAGTGATCGCCTGTCAGCCTTTGACTGTATCTGGCATGCAGAAGGTGGCCTGAACGGGGTGCCGGGCAAAGGTGCGGCGCTGAATGCCATTGCCGCGCACTGGTTCGAGCGCTTTCGCGAGTCCGGCCTGGCGCGTAGCCATATTCTTGATATCCCCCACCCTTTTGTCTGGATTGTGCAAAAAGCACGGCCCGTTAAAGTCGAGGCAATAGCCAGGCAGTATATTACCGGCTCCATGTGGCGTGCTTATGCCAAAGGGGAACGGGAATTTTGTGGCATTCGTTTGCCTGATGGCCTGGAACGTGACCAAAAACTCGACGATCTGCTGATCACGCCATCTACCAAGGGTATTCTGACAGGCCTCAAAGGCGTGCCAGAAGCCGATGATGTTAATATCAGCCGGCAGAACATAGAAGATAACCTGGCTGGCTTTGGTTTTAACAGCCCGGCAGATATCGACCACTATGAACGTCTGCTTAAAGAAGGCTTTCAGGTGATCAGTGATGATCTGGCAAAGCAGGATCAGGTGTTTGTCGATACCAAATTTGAGTTTGGCTACGTCACCAATGACAAGGGCCAGCAAGAGCTGATTTACATGGATGAAGTGGGCACCCCTGATTCATCCCGTATCTGGGATGGTCCGGCCTATCGCGATGGCAAGATTGTTGAGCAATCCAAGGAAGCCTTCCGGCAGTTTTTGCTGGGGCATTTTGCGGACCCGGATGTACTGCTGGATAAAAACCGCATGCCAGAGCGTTCGGCATTGGCACGGGATACGGCATTGCCCGCTTCAGCAATGCTGGATGTCTCAAAAACCTACCTTAATATCGCCGAAAAAATCACCGGCCATCCTATTAGCGTGCCCGATAATCCGCGCGAAGAAATTATTCAGGTGCTGGCAGATAACTACCAGTTAATACGAACCTGATTGGCGGTCTATTTTGTCGGAAACGGTATCAGGACATGAGTTAACCCGGGCAACGATTCTCAACCGCGCCTGGCCGGTGATGCTTGCCAATGCGGCAGTCCCTCTGCTTGGCCTCAGTGATACGGCTGTGATTGGTAATGTGGGCACACCATCGGATTTGGGCGCAATTGCCTTTGGTGCCATCATTTTCAGTTTTGTGTACTGGAGCTTTGGCTTCCTGCGCATGGGCACCACTGGCTTTGTCGCGCAAGCCAAAGGGGCGAAGGATGAGCTTGAAATCAGAAGTGCCGTCTGGCGGGCTGTGTTTACCGGCCTGGCCATTGGCTGCTGCCTGATGTTGCTGAAAGTCCCCATTGCTGATTTCTCGCTTAGCCTGCTAAATGGAAGTGACAGCGTTGAATCAGTGACACGTAACTATATTGACTGGCGATTGCTAGGTGCTCCAGCGGCTTTGGCTTTATTTGCCTTGATGGGCACCATGATTGGTCTGGGCCATACAAAAGCCCTTCTCATCGTGCAAATCTTCATGAATGGCAGCAACATTCTGCTGGATATCTACTTTGCCGGTGTGTTGGAAATGGGAGCTTCGGGTATTGCCCTGGGTACCGCAATTGCTGAGTGGACATCTTTGCTGCTGGCTTTGTTTCTGGTCGTTCGTATTCTCAAACAACGTACGCAGGCTGAGCTGATTCCCTGGCAGCGACTCAAAGATATGGCCTCGCTGCGCAAGACCTTTTCCGTCAACCGGGACATCATGATCCGCACATTTTTACTGGTCAGCAGCTTCGCCTGGTTTGTCCGTGAAAGTGCACAGTTCGGTGATAACCAGCTTGCGGCCAATCACATCCTGCTGCAGTTTATTTCCTTTTCCGCCTTTTTCCTGGATGCCTTTGCCTACATAGCTGAAGCGCTGGTCGGAGAAGCCTTGGGCAGCCAGGACATGACAGGGTTTGATCGAGCTGTACGTTTGAGTAGCGAGCTGGCCATTGGCTTTTCACTGGCGCTGGCAGTGGGGTTTTCACTGTTTGGTGAAATGCTGGCAGGATTACTGACTCAGCATGACAGTATCACACTGGTGGTGGGCGATAACCTGACCTGGGCATCGGTGTATATTTTCCTGTCCTTTGCCGCGTTTCAGTTCGATGGCATATTTATTGGCACCACAGAAACCGCCGCGATGGCCAAAGCGGCGGTGATTTCCAGTGGCGGGTATCTACTGTTGAGTGTGGTGTTAACGCGATATTGGGGCAGTGATGGCTTATGGTTGTCTTTCGTTGCTCTGGTGGTGCTCAGAGCGCTGGCGCTGGCCTGGTATTATCCAGCGCTGCGACGCCGAATCGATCAGGCTTCCTGATCACCAAACCAGGCCAGTGTCTTTCTGAGTTTGACCACAGCACCGACAATAATCAGTGCCGGCGCCTTCAATGCTGCCGCACTGACTGCCTTGTCGATATCCTGCAATGTTGCCGTGACCACGCGTTGATTCGCGCGAGTGCCCTGCTCTACCACAGCGACAGGCATATCGGCTCGCATGCCGTGATCAATGAGCTTGCTGCTAATCACTGGCAGCGCCATTAACCCCATGTAAATCACCAGGGTTTGCTGTTCTTTGGCAAGCATGTTCCAGTCCAGATCAGGACGGTCGTCTTTTAAATGACCGGTGACAAAGCGAACGGACTGGGAATAGTCACGGTGTGTCAGCGGGATACCGGCATAGGCAGAACAGCCGGAAGCTGATGTGATACCCGGCACGACCTGAAACGGTATTCCCGCTTCAGCCAGTTCTTCTATTTCCTCGCCACCGCGACCAAAGATGAAGGGATCACCGCCTTTAAGGCGTAATACCTTTAACCCCTGGCGTGCGTAATGCACCAGCTTCTGGTTAATCTGCTCCTGCGGTACGGGATGATGCTTTGCCTCTTTGCCGACAAACACTTTTTCGGCATCGGGCCGGACCATAGTCATGATCTCATCGGAAACCAGTCGGTCATACAGCACAATATCCGCCGCATACATCAGCCGCAGGGCTTTCAGCGTTAATAACTCCGGGTCGCCGGGGCCAGCCCCGACCAGCCAGACTTCACCGGTCTTGTCCTGCCTGTGCTCATTCGCCTCATGGCTGGCAGCCTGGAGTTGCTCACGAAAGGTTGTCTGTGCCTGTTCGGTTTTACCCTGAAATACCAGGGAGGCAACCTCGCCTTTTATCAGCGATTCCCAGAAGCGGGTTCTTTGCTGATCATCGGCAATGGCTGACTTCACCTCATCACGCCAGCTACCCAGCAAACGGGCAAAATCGCCGTAGCCTCTGGGCACAGCCATCTCGATACGCTCTTTGAGCTCCCGGGTCAAAACGGGTGAGTTGCCGCCGGTCGAAATAGCGATGGTAATTGGCGCACGCTCGACAATCGCCGGCACAATGAACTGGCAAAGTGATGGTTGATCCACCACATTAACGGGCAATTTACGCGCATCGGCCAGCTCAGAAATCCGGGCATTGACGGCACTGTCACTGGTCGCAGCGATAACCAGATACACGTTATCCAGATCGCAGGGCTGGAACTCACGCTGATGGTATTCACCTTCAGTACTGACTGTCAGCGCAATCACATCTTCGCGCGCCTCTGGTGCCACCACCGTAATTCTGGCACCGGCACGATTCAATAACGCCGCTTTACGGGCAGCGACTTCTCCGCCGCCAACCAGCAGGCAGGGTTTGCCCCTGACATCGAAAAATATCGGCAGAAAGTCCATATCAGAGCTCGATCTGCCCGCCCAGATAGGGTCGTAATACCTCAGGCAATACGACTCGACCGTCAGCTTGCTGGCCGTTTTCCAGCAGTGCCACCAGGGTACGACCGATGGCCAGGCCGGAACCGTTCAGGGTATGCAGCAATTCTGGTTTACCGGTTTCCGGGTTGCGCCATCGCGCTTGCATACGACGTGCCTGGTAGTCTTCAAAATTACTGCAGGAAGAGATTTCCCGGTAGCATTCCTGAGACGGCAGCCAGACTTCAAGGTCAATGGTGCGTGCCGCACTGGCACCCATATCGCCGCCACAAAGCTGCATGACACGGTACGGCAATTCAAGTTTCTGCAGGATATTCTCAGCATGCTGTGTCAGTGAAACCAGCGCTTCATCGGATTTTTCCGGATGTACAAATTGTACCAGTTCGACTTTTTCAAACTGATGCTGGCGAATCATGCCGCGGGTATCACGGCCATGGCTGCCCGCCTCACTGCGGAAACAGGGCGTATGACAGGCATACTGAATCGGCAGTTGCTCGGCAGCAACAATCTCGCCGCGCAGCAGATTGGTAACCGGCACCTCTGCCGTGGGGATCAGGTAATAAGGCTTCTCACCTTCCAGTTTGAACAGATCCTCAGAAAATTTGGGTAACTGTCCAGTCCCCATCAACGAATCGTCGTTGACCATGTAGGGCACATAAACTTCTTCATAGCCGTGCTGCAGGGTATGTTCGTCCAGCATGAACTGGATCAGGGCACGGTGCAGCCGGGCCATCTGACCACGCATTACCACGAAACGAGACCCGGTCAGCTTGGTGGCCGCTGCAAAATCCATGGCCATACCGTGGCGTGCATCACGTTCACCGAGGGTGACGTGGTCTTCCACATCAAAGTCGAATGTCTTTGGTGTGCCCCAGCGACGGATTTCAACATTCTCGGATTCATTCTCGCCTGCAGGCACATCACTTTGGGGAATGTTTGGCAGCCCCAGCCAGGTATCCTGGAAAGCATCCTGGGCTTCAGCAGCAGATGCTTTGGCGGCATCGAGCCGGTCACCCAGATCGGAAACAGCAGCCAGCAACGGTGCTACATCTTCACCAGCGGCTTTCGCCTTGCCGATTTTCTTGGCCTGGGCATTACGCTCGCTCTGGAGACGCTCCATTTCCTGCTGCCAGTGACGACGCTTCTCGTCCAGGGACTGCAGCGATGCCAGATCCAGCGAGATGCCTCGTTTGGCCAGGCCCTGTTGCAGTTGGTCGGGATCAGAACGCAGAAGTCTGGGATCAAGCATCGGTATGTTTTCCTTAAAATTGGCAATTAACTGGCATGGTTCGGTTGCAGGCGGATTTTACGTCACTGCTCGCGTAAGTGCCATGCCCAACCAGGTACCCAGCAGACAGACCAGCACACTGGCCAGCAGATAACTGCCCGCCTGCCACAGCGCATTCTGCTGAATCAGGCTGATCGCATCCATGGAAAATGTCGAGAAGGTGGTGAATGCACCGAGCATACCTATCATGACAAAGGCGCGTTGTGTCTCGGACAATGCGCCGCGCTCAACGGCAAGAACAAACACCACACCCATCAGGCTGGAACCAAGCACGTTCACCACAAAGGTTCCCCAGGGAAATATCAACGACTGGGCAGGCAGAAAACGTGTCACGCCATTAATCATCAGCGCCCGGAGAACGGCACCCATGGCCCCTCCCAAAGCAATGGCCAGATACGTCATGACTGCCCTCCCCGGTAGCGTTGCTGCTGGCTTTTGCTGTCGAGCATTTTCAGGTGTTCCAGTTTGCTCTTAATTTTACTTTCCAGGCCACTATCAACCGGGAAATAGTATTGGCGCTCGGCTAACTCCACAGGAAAGTAGTTTTCGCCAGCAGCATAACGCTCTGGCTCATCATGCGCATAACGATAGCCTGTGCCATGATCCAGTGACTTGGCCAGCTTGGTGGGTGCATTGCGTAAATGCAGCGGCACTTCATGGCTGGGGCTGCTGGACACTTCCTGCATGGCTTGATTATATGCCATGTAGACCGCATTGCTTTTGGGCGCAGCTGCCAGATATATCACCGCCTGGGCCAGGGCCAGTTCACCCTCCGGACTGCCCAGTCTGGTCTGTACATCCCAGGCTGACATGGTCAGTGACAACGCTCGCGGGTCTGCATTGCCGATATCTTCACTGGCCATGCGCACCAGGCGTCTGGCGATATAGATGGGGTCGCATCCCCCATCCAGCATACGTGTCATCCAGTACAACGCTGCATCCGGTGAAGACCCCCGGACCGCTTTATGCATCGCCGAGATCTGGTCGTAAAAATAATCACCACCCGCGTCGAAGCGACGCACGGAATCCTGCATGGCAAATTCAATGGAGGACTCATCAATGCAGCTTTCATCCGGGACCAGGTCAGCCGCAATCTCCAGTACATTCAGCGCCCGACGGGCATCGCCGTCGGCCATGGCTGCCAGCATGTTGAGGCTGTCCTCTGACAATGTCAGTTGTCGCTTCCCCAACCCGCGTTCTTTATCAGACACGGCATCAGTTAACAGCTTACAGATATCGTCTTTTTCGAGAGATTTGAGCACATAGGTACGTGCCCGGGACAGCAATGCGTTATTCAGTGCAAACGAGGGGTTCTCTGTCGTAGCACCAACGAAAACAATGGTGCCGTCCTCGATGTGCGGCAAGAAAGCGTCCTGTTGCGCCTTGTTGAAACGGTGCACTTCGTCAACAAACAGCAACGTGCCAAGCCCGTTGAACTCTTTACGACGTTGCCTGGCACGTTCGACTGCCTGGCGAATATCCTTAACCCCGGCCAGAACCGCTGAGATGGATTCAAATTCACAGCGCGAATGCCTGGCTATGATGCGGGCCAGAGTGGTTTTTCCGGTGCCGGGTGGCCCCCAGAGAATCATGGAATGGGCATTACCGCGTTGCAGTGATTCGAAAAGCGGACGCCCTGGGCTCAATAAATGAGGCTGTCCAGCATACTCATCCAGATCACGGGGCCGCATTCGTGCGGCCAGGGGCTGATTGCTGTTAGCAGAAGAGTCGTCATTATCACTCAATAAAGACATGCTACCCATACCGTTTTCTGCCACTGCTCTTAATTGGCCTGTGTTGCAGATCGTCTGTCCAGTACGTCCAGCATTTCATCATCGGGGACAGAAAACTGAAACTGTGAATCCGCGATGGTCGTATTGAATTCACGATTGCTGAACTCCCAGAAAGTGCGCTGACCATTGGTACTGACCAGGAGCAAGGAAGCCAGGCCCTGCTGATCAAAAAACAGTGTCACTTCCTCGTACAGGCTAGCGGGATCCAGGGGGTCAAGATAATACTCAGTACCGCCTGACTGTATTGCCTGATGAGTGACTTCGTATTCTGCTAATGCCTGCGCACCCTGCCCGCTTAACAATTGCGCGGCCAACTCGGATTGTGAAGCATCCCAGTCATCAATAGTGACCTGAAAAAGGTCCGGCTGAAAGTTCCATAACGTGGTGCCGTCAGTGACGATCAGCTCCGGATACGGAGACAGTGTTTCCCAGTAAAAACCATCGGGACGTTTGAGATAAAAGCGAATCTGGCTTTCCTCAAGCACACTGCCGCTCGAAGCCATGACCAATTGTCTGACATCGGTCGACAGGCTTCCCAATGCCGTCAGTTCTTCCACCAGCAAAGCCCGGCTATCATCACTGTCCGCCAGTGAAGCACAAGGCACAAACAGGGTGCTAAGCACTGCCAGGGCAAAAGCCCGACACAGTGAAACACGTTGAAATAATATCGACCCTATTGAGAACAAAGTGTATCTCCCGTTTTCAGGATTGTTCATCACCACAACAGCCACAACCAATCAGCAGCTGTGGTTACCTCGGTGGCGGCGGTGCCAGCACTTCCCGGCTGCCGTTAGCACCCATCTCAGAAACAACGCCAGCTGTTTCCATGGCTTCGATCATGCGGGCGGCACGGTTATAACCGATTCGCAATTTACGCTGTACTGCGGAAATGGATGCCTTGCGTGATTCCGTCACAAAGGCAACGGCTTCATCATAAAGCGCATCATCTTCCTCACCGCCGCCATCGCTGCCACCACCAGTACTGCCCATATTCAGGTCACGGTCATCGGCACCCTGGGTAATCTCTTCGATGTACTCCGGTTCTCCGCGCTCCTTCCAATCCGCAACAACCCGGTGCACTTCTTCATCGCTGACAAAAGCACCGTGTACACGGCGGGCCAGACCACCACCCGGGGGCAGGAACAACATGTCGCCGTTACCCAGCAACTGCTCAGCACCACCTTCACCAAGAATGGTGCGGGAGTCCACTTTCGACTGCACCATAAAGGAAAGCCGGGTCGGGATATTCGCTTTAATCAAACCGGTCAAGACATCGACCGATGGACGTTGTGTCGCCAGGATCAAGTGGATACCGGCAGCTCGCGCTTTCTGGGCGATACGGGCAATCAGTTCTTCCACTTTTTTGCCGACCACCATCATCATGTCAGCCAATTCGTCGACAATCACGACGATATTGGGCAACGGTTCCAGCGCCGGAGCTTCCTGGTCATCCTGAAGCTGCATCGGGTCGGGTTTCCAGATCGGATCAATAATCGGCTCACCCTGCTTGATCGCATCCTGTACTTTCTTGTTATAGCCTGCCAGGTTTCTGACACCCAGTGCTGACATCAACTTGTAGCGTCTCTCCATCTCGGCGACCGACCAGCGCAGGGCATTTGCCGCGTCTTTCATGTCGGTCACTACCGGTGTCAGCAGGTGCGGAATGCCGTCGTAAACGGATAACTCCAGCATCTTCGGGTCTATCATGATCACTCTGACATGCTCGGGAGAGGACTTGTAAAGCAGGCTGAGAATCATGGCATTGATACCTACCGATTTACCTGAACCGGTGGTGCCGGCAACCAGCAAATGCGGCATTTTCCCCAGATCCACAATCACAGGTTTCCCCACGATATCGTGCCCCAGCGCCATGCTGAGCGCAGATGCGGCCTTATCAAACTCAGGCGAAGCCAGCACCTGACTCAGCAAGATCATTTCACGCTGTTCATTCGGTATTTCAATACCAATAACCGTTTTGCCGGGAATCACCTCGACAACCCGGACACTGACCACCGCCAGCGAGCGAGCCAGATCGCGACCCAGGCTGGTGATGCGGCTGGCTTTGACGCCAGGGGCGGGTTGTACCTCAAAGCGGGTAATGACCGGACCGGGATGGACGGCAGTCACTTCCACCTCGATACCAAAGTCCTGCAGTTTGATTTCCAGCAGCTTCGACATCGCTTCGAGCGATTCCTGGGAATAGCCTTTTTTGCCCAGTTGCTTGTTCTCATCCAGCAAGCCAATGGCAGGTAATTCGCCAGGCTCAGGCTGCTTGAACAATTTCCCCTGACGCTCCTTTTCCACCCGCTGACTGCGGGCCGGCGGTGCGGAGATAACCGGTTCAATTTTAGGCGGTTTGCGGGTTTTTTCCTTTTCTATACGGACATCCAGTGCTTTTTTGCGGCGTTCAACTGCCTGCTTGACCTTGTCCGTTTCCTGCTTCTTTTCCCGCCATTGTGCCCAGCGCGATGAGATTTCACTACCCAGCCAAAGCGTGGCATAACCAATTCGATCAACTACATGCAACCAGGAAATTTCAAAACTGATCGTCAGACCAAACAGGAACACAGCCAGGAAAACCAGTGTGCTGCCCAGCAACGCCAGGACCGGTACGGTGGCATCAGCTATGGCATTACCCAGGTAACCACCGGCTGGCCAGGGGTCCCCGTCAGGAATAGAAAAATGCAACGTCGCCAGGGTACAGGCACCGACTGCCAGCAGCAAAATGCCTATGACCTTGATGGTAGTGAGTGTCCAGGAAATGGGACGATCCGGGTCCTTGCGGCGAAACAGGCGGAACACCTTCAGCCCCAGTGCAAAGGGAAACATGTAGGCAAAATAGCCGAACAGGTGCAGCAATACGTCAGCCAGCCAGGCCCCCATATTGCCGACCGCATTCTCTACCGGTAACCCGGAACCTGTGGTAGTAAAACCGGGGTCCTGGGGAGAATACGTCAGTAGGGCTAGAAACAGGACGATTCCGAGCAGTACTGCTGCAATCAGGCCACCTTCCCTTGCCATGCGCTGGCCAATTCTGGCCAAACGTTCCTCGTTATTTTCCGTACCTGCTTTCGACTTAGCCATATTTTATAAAACTATCAACATGTTGCGAATATTACTTAATCAAATATCAAGATGTATTTGTGCCATCATAAGCTTTTTACATCGCTTGTAAAGCGCAATTGGAGCACATCCCTGACAGCATAGCATAAAGCCTTCCCTTGATATTCTCGCTGACAGCCTCCATTGACGTATAATGCAGCCAATTTATTCACCCCCAAGTTTCAGGGAAGCATTGTTATGAGCGAAGTTAAACATCACCGTCTGATCATCCTGGGCTCAGGCCCTGCTGGCTATACGGCAGCCGTTTATGCCGCACGAGCCAATCTGAACCCCGTCGTTCTGACCGGGATCGTTCAGGGTGGCCAGTTAACCACGACAACTGATGTCGACAACTGGCCTGGTGATGTCGAAGGTCTGCAGGGCCCCGCTTTGATGGAACGTATGCAAAAGCATGCGGAACGTTTTAATACCGAGATTATCTTCGATCACATTAACAAGACGGATCTTTCGCAGCGCCCTTTCCGGCTCGAAGGCGACAGCGCCACCTACACCTGTGATGCCTTGATCATCGCTACCGGCGCATCCGCTCAGTATCTGGGCCTTGAGTCTGAAACTGCCTTTATGGGCAAAGGCGTTTCAGCCTGTGCCACCTGTGATGGTTTTTTCTACCGCAACAAACCGGTCGCAGTGATTGGCGGTGGCAATACGGCGGTTGAAGAGGCGCTGTACCTGTCCAATATCGCCTCTCATGTCACACTGGTTCATCGCCGTGATTCATTGCGTGCGGAGAAAATTCTGCAGGACAAGCTGTTTGAGCGGGAAGCGTCTGGCAAAATCACCATTCTCTGGGACCACACCCTGGAAGAAGTGCTGGGTGACGAAATGGGTGTCACCGGTATGCGCATCGCCAGCACCAAAGATGACAGCAAACAGGAAATCACCGTGGACGGTGTCTTCATCGCCATTGGCCACAAACCGAACTCAGATATCTTTGAGGGGCAGCTGGAAATGCAGGATGGCTATGTAAAAATCCACAGTGGTATCAATGGTAATGCAACCCAGACCAGTGTTGCTGGCGTATTTGCCGCTGGCGATATTGCAGATCACGTGTATCGCCAGGCCGTAACATCGGCCGGTTTTGGCTGCATGGCTGCGCTTGATGCCGAGCGATTTCTGGATCAGTGACCGGTATGGAACTGGTGCAACTGCACCCTGACCATCTTGATTTCCCGCCTGCCGAGCAAGCCCTGGATGACCCGCCAGGGCTTCTCGCGATAGGTGGAGATCTTTCCCCGGCCCGGTTGTTAAAAGCCTATTCACTGGGGATATTTCCCTGGTTTAATGACGACAGCCCTATCCTGTGGTGGTCGCCTGACCCGCGCATGACGCTTACCCCCTGTGACGTTCACGTGTCCAAAAGCATGCGCAAGTTGTTGCGCCAGGGCCACTTTCAAATCAGACTGGATGAACAGTTCGAACAAGTCATTGAGCATTGCGCCATTCGCCCGGTCAAACGCCCTGCTTTCTCCACACCACTTAGCCTGGACGCCAACCCAGTCATCGGCCAGGACGACGAAGCGTTTGAAGGCACCTGGATCACTGAAGAGATGCAGCAGGCCTATACGGAGCTACACCGCCACGGCTATGCCCACAGCGTAGAAGTTTATGACGATGACAATAATCTGGTCGGCGGCCTGTATGGGATAAGCCTGGGACGCATGTTTTTCGGAGAATCCATGTTCAGCCTCGTGCCCAATGCTTCAAAAGTCGCCTTTATCAGTCTGGCGACGCTGCTGGAAAACTGGAGATTTACCTGTATTGACTGCCAGATGCCAACTGATCACCTTGCCAGCCTTGGTGCCAGACCACAGTCGCGCCACCATTTTCTCAAGGCATTAGCGAAAAATGATCAATCCCAAACCATCAAAGGGTCATGGGCAGGGTATCGCGCCCAGTGTGAACGTCAGCGCTAAACAGATTTTTTTGCCATTTGCGCATAAATCAGGCACAATGCGCGCTTATTTTTTACTGAGTGAGACTTTCGATTCAATGGCGAAAGAAGACCAAATTGAGATGGAAGGTGAAGTCGTAGATACTTTGCCAAACACTATGTTCCGCGTAAAACTTGAGAATGGCCACATTGTGACGGCTCACATCTCAGGCAAAATGCGCAAGAACTACATCCGCATCCTGACAGGCGATATGGTTAAAGTCGAACTGACTCCCTACGACCTTACCAAAGGCCGCATTACCTATCGCGCACGTTAATTCAGCGCTGCCCGCCTTATAGCTCTGGCTAGCAGCGCTGTTTCACGCTCGGGCTCAGGTGGTTGACGCAGAAGGTTGTGACTTCTTACCTGATTTCCCTGCCCGGTCCTTAATAGTCAGCTTCACTTCATTATCCTCGATTGAGACACTGACCTGACCACCGTCTTTGAGATTGCCAAACAGGATTTCTTCTGCCAGGGCTTTCTTGAGCTTGTCCTGAATCAAACGTCCCATCGGCCTGGCGCCCATGACCGGATCATAACCATGTTTGGCGAACCAGTCCCTGGCTGAATCATCAACCATGAGGGTTACCTTCTTGTCATCCAGTTGAACCTGCAGCTCCACCAGGAACTTATCAACCACCGTGCGAATGGTTTCTTCATCGAGTGGACCGAACTGCACAATGGCATCCAGGCGGTTGCGGAACTCCGGTGTGAAGTTACGCTTGATCACCTCAAGACCATCAGCACTGTGATCCTGGGTAGTGAAGCCAATGGAACGTCGGGACATTTCCTGTGCACCGGCATTACTGGTCATGATCAGAATCACATTGCGGAAGTCGGCTTTGCGACCGTTGTTATCGGTCAGCGTACCGTGGTCCATTACCTGCAGCAGCAGGTTGAATACATCCGGATGCGCCTTTTCGATTTCATCGAGCAGTAACACACAGTGTGGATGCTTGGTGACCGCTTCGGTCATCAAACCGCCCTGGTCAAAACCGACATAGCCAGGCGGCGCACCGATCAGACGTGAAACCGTATGGCGTTCCATGTACTCAGACATATCAAAACGCAGCAACTCAATACCCAGAATTCTGGCCAGTTGCCGGCTTACCTCTGTTTTACCTACACCGGTGGGACCGGTAAACAGATAGGAACCAATTGGCTTGTCAGGAACACCCAGGCCGGCTCGGGAAAGCTTGATAGCCGTGGACACAGAAGAAATTGCTTCATCCTGGCCAAAAACAACCATCTTCAGGTTGGCATCCAGGTTTCTCAGGGCTTCAACATCTGAGCTGCTGACCTGTTTTGGTGGAATGCGGGCAATGGATGCGACAACTTTCTCCATGTCAGGTGCCTGGATCAGTTTCTTGCGCCGGCTGTCCGGCTGCAGGCGTTGCCAGGCGCCGGCCTCGTCCATGACATCAATTGCCTTGTCAGGCATAAACCGGTCATTGATATACTTGCCAGCCAGCTCAGAGGCCACTTTCAACGCGTTATCGCTGTACCTGAGCTCATGGTGTTCTTCAAAACGGGACTTCAACCCTTTCAGAATACGGTACGTCGTCTCAACATCTGGTTCTTCAACATCAATTTTCTGGAAGCGCCGAGACAATGCGCGATCCTTGTCGAAAATCCCCCGGTATTCCTGATAAGTGGTAGAACCCACACAACGCAGTTCACCAGAAGCCAGTGCCGGTTTCAGCAGGTTGGAAGCATCCATAACGCCACCTGAGGCCGCCCCGGCTCCAATGATGGTATGGATTTCATCGATAAACAGAATGGAATCCGGGTTACTGGACAGCTCTGAGAGCAGTTTTTTCAGACGCTTCTCAAAATCACCACGGTACTTGGTGCCCGCCAGCAATGCCCCCATATCCAGTGAATATATCACCTGGTCTTTAAGGACATCGGGTACTTTATCTTCTACGATCTGCCTGGCCAGCCCTTCCACGACAGCTGTTTTACCGACACCTGATTCGCCAACCAGCAGCGGGTTATTTTTCCGTCGTCGACAAAGGATCTGGATCAGACGCATCACTTCAGTATCACGACCAATCAAAGGGTCTATTCGACCAGCCCGGGCTTTCTCATTCAGATTGCTCGCATAGGCAGACAATGCACTTTGTGGCTCATTGCCTTCCTCATCTTCCATGGAGCCGGTTGGGTCTTCACCCCCCTCCTCGTCATGCGGGCTGATGCCATGGCTGATGAAGTTAACCACATCCAGCCTTTCTATATCCTGGCGAGCCAACAGATAGACAGCCTGGCTTTCCTGTTCACTGAAAATGGCGACAAGCACATTGGCACCACTGACTTCCTGGCGACCGGAAGACTGCACATGGAAAACGGCTCGCTGCAAGACCCGTTGAAAGCCCAGCGTGGGCTGGGTATCACGCGACTCATCCTGCTCGGCCAGTACTGGCGTAGTGGCGTCTATGTACTCCTCAAGCCCACTGCGCAGCGTATCAAGCTCTGCACCACACTGAATGAGCACACTGGCGGCCATCTCGTTATCAAGCAAGGCCAGCAATAAATGCTCGACAGTCATGTATTCATGACGCTTGCTGCGTGCACTGGCAAAAGCATCGTTCAGAGTGACTTCGAGATCACGGCTTAACATTAATACTGCTCCTTACTGATCTACTTCAATGTGGCAAAGCAAAGGTTGCTGATTCTCTCGCGAATAGCTGTTGACCTGATCGGCCTTTGTCTCTGCAATGTCCCGACTATAAACCCCACAAACAGCTTTTCCTTCAGTATGTACCTTCAACATAATCTGGGTGGCTTTTTCGACTGGCATATAGAAGAACTTTACCAGTACATCCACAACAAATTCCATGGGGGTGTAGTCATCATTATTCAATAGCACTTTGTATTTGGGTGGCCTGGCCAGCTTGGGTGGAGCCGTTGCCGTTGCTACACCACGGTCTGAGTCCTGAGAGCCGGAATTTCCGCCTTTATCCTGGCAATAACTATCTGAAAAACTGCCTTGCATAATAAACTGCTTGCCTCTGCTCGCATCATGGGATTTACTAGTCTCGGTAATACGTCGTATGTTATCACTGTATTGCCTCTTGGGTGTGTATCACACCCATTTACCGACACTCGAGAGGCTTTTTCGCCTTATTTCGCCCTAAACCACCTGATTTTGTCACCCTTTCATTGCATCCTGTTGCATTTAGAAAAAAATGATGAATAATAGTCTTTAACACGGATGTGTTGTTTTTGTTATGGACTAACACTCAGGTTTGCTATGCCTGGCGTGTAACACAATTAAAATTAAAATATACGTTAATGGAGTTTTATAATGGCAACGGGGCAAGTCAAATGGTTCAACAATGCAAAAGGGTTTGGATTCATTCTGCCGGATGACGGGGGTGGAGACCTCTTCGCGCACTACTCGGCAATTGGAATGGACGGCTATAAAACCCTGAAAGCCGGCCAGCATGTGACATTCGAAACCCTGGAGGGCCCAAAAGGCCTTCATGCAACCAATATCAAACCGGTTTCAGTGCAATCCCAAGCCTGATACAGGTTACTGCATGACCCAAGGCCGGGCAGTAATCTGACAGCGTCAGTGTTGCTACCCGGCCCTACCCTTCTTTGACCGGCACTATTGTGAACTTTGTCGGCATAAGCCCCCATATGGTTCAAGAAAACTGCCCCGGCACAGGGTATAATAAGCCATGGCTGATATCATTTTGTTCAACAAACCCTTCAATGTGCTTTCGCAATTCACCCACGACGTACCTGAACAAGCATTAGGACACTACATTCGCTTGCCTGGTTACTATGCCGCGGGACGTCTGGATAAAGACTCAGAAGGCCTCTTGCTGCTGACTTCATCAGGTAAATTTCAGCACCAGGTCTCACATCCCAAATTCAAACTGCCAAAAACGTACTGGGCCCAGGTTGAAGGGGATATTTCTGACCAGGCTATTTCGCAGCTCAAAAGTGGTGTGCTGCTGAAAGATGGTAAAACACGACCCGCCTCAGCCAGACGGATTTCTGAACCTGAAATCTGGGAGCGATATCCGCCTATCCGAGAACGCAAGTACATTCCCACGACATGGATTGAACTCACGATCAGTGAAGGCAAAAACAGGCAGGTTCGTCGGATGACTGCAGCTGTCGGGTTCCCGACATTACGTTTGATACGAGCCAGCATTGGTCCCTGGGATCTTGGCGGGTTACAACCAGGTGAATACCGACAGCTTACTGTTCCAGACGATATGGCTGCTGCCATGTCCGGGATTCGTCGCTAACAAACCATTCGATAAAACGCTCTTGTGGTAAAGGCCGGCTTACCAGGTAGCCTTGCGCCCAATGGCACCCCCATTGATGCAACAAAGACAAGGACGCTGGCACCTCCACCCCCTCTGCTACTACGGCCAGCTGAAAGCGTTGTGCCAACGTCAGAATGGCCTGCACAATACTTTGATCATCCGGTTGTGTATCCAGTTGCATTACAAATGCTTTTATCAATTTTAAGCTCATCGACAGGCAAGCGTTTCAGGTATGCCAGTGAGGAATATCCTGTCCCGAAATCATCTATCGCAAGGCGAAAGCCATGTTTTCTAAATTCAGTCAGGTGAATGATGGCCTGATCCGGATTCTCCAGCAACTGACTTTCTGTCAGTTCAAAACTTAGTTGTGAAGCAGGCAAACCATTTACCTGCAGCAAATGCACAGCGTGTTCCAACAAACGGGGATCAGTAATGTCGTCGGCAGATACATTAATTGAAACTGAAATCGGTACATCTCTCTCACGAAAAACAAGCAAATCACGCACCGCCTGACTGACAACCCAGTAGCTGATTTTAGACAGCAAACCTGTCTGTTCAGCAAGTGGAATAAACTCATCGGGAAACACATTACCCAGCACCGGATTATGCCAACGAATGAGTGCTTCTGCGGCCTCAACCTGTCCCGTTGCGAGGTTCATTTTAGGCTGGTAGAACAAGCTGAACTCAGAGTCCCTGCCATTAAACACGGACTCCAACTCGGCAATGATCAATAATCTTCGCAAGTACGTTTTGTCCAGGCTGGCGCAATAGTGATTAAACCGACACCTGGATTGACAGGCTTGCTCGAGAGTTAGCCAGGCCCGCCGAAATAGTGCCTCACAGCCGTCAGCCTGTGCCGGACAATTGACGATACCCAGGACTAAATCTATTGCGATAGTGCTTCCCGCTGACATCACAGGCAAGGATAAGCTGTCGACCAGAGCCTCTGACTCTGAGGCGTTTATCGTAGTCTCTGATAACCATAATAAATCACCGCTATCCATTCTTATGCCACTGCCCGGAATAGCGGCCAGTCTGTTTGCTACTTCCTTAATGCAGTTGTCGCCGTGGTGAAAGCCATAGATATCGTTGATGATGCGCAGGTTATTAATCCTCACAGACACGGCATCAAATGGAGAATGGCGCATGGCCAATTTCTGAGTCACAAAAGACTGCGAACCATTTTGCGTTTTGAATGTGGTGAGAAAGTCCTGTTTTGTCAGTTCCTGTAAGCGCGCCTCGCGGCGCAGCATATTATCCAGAAAACGTAACAGCGGTTTTGACAAGGCGTGGTTCTGCACATTGGCATCAAGCAGCAACGCACGATTGAGGATTTCACCTGAGGCCAGTTGCTCAAGCAATTGGTGTAAACGCGATTCACGTCTCTTGCTGACTGACAGATAGAAAAAAACGAGAAGAGTCAGCCCCATGAGCACTGTCAGCAAGAAAAGCAACAATATCAAGCCCTCGGTTATCGCGATTTTTCATACGTTATAATGGTTCTTTTCGTATCAGGGAATCAGCGTAAACCGAGAAGCTGTCATAGTAATCTTACAGTGTGCGATCGTCAGGAGCGGCATGACGAAGTGCCTGCAACAACATCAGATATAAATAATTGAACCACGCAGTGGCGCCATGGTGGCCAATACGCGATTTTGCAGACGGTGTGGTATGTTGGCCTTGTTCATGGCCGATATCAGCAAGTCGACTGCATGATTAAAGTTCGCTTCTGAAATTTCCATGCCGGTATGGACCTGCTCCATCGTATCCCCTGTGTACTCACAAGGGCCGCCAGTCAACATACAAAAGTGTTCTGTGAACTTTTCCCGAAACCGACCGATATCAGAGTCTTTAAAATAATCATACATCATCGGATCAAATTCAATCTCTGTAATAAAATTCTCGACCACTTCATCGACTTTATCCTCGCCGCCAAGCTCAGCATAAAGGCTTTGTGAGGAAGTGACACAGGCGGTTGTAAGGCCGAAGAGCAGAATAACAATCAGTAATCTCATAAATAGCTCACCACAGTTGTGCATTCAATGACAGATAAAATCCGCTTTGCCCGGGCGCACCGGCAATGGCTCCCAGATTAGCTGTCGCGGCAGTGATACTAACCGACTTACTGGGAATATAGCTGACAAATGCATCCACCCAGTCATCTTCCCCCAAACCCAGATTATCGGGCTTTTGCCGGTATTCAACACCGACTGCCAGGTTACGTGAAAACAGAATGCCTGCTGATGCCTCCAGTTGCAGCTCATAATCGGAGTTCTGAGTACCACCGAAACCTAACAGCCCCATTTCGTTGGCTTTGGTCGCTCTGGCTGTTAAATTCCAGACAGCGTTATAGCCGCCAATGGCTCCCAGGTGAACTTTCGTTGCTGCCAGGTAAATATCTGTGCCCTGATCATCATCGGCACCCAGTGCTTCAGCGACAGCCGTGTCGGACAATTGTTTATGCTGCAAACCAATACTGATTTGCGGCAGCTCTGAGTAAACCACATCTCCGTACAGACGATACTTCATGCCAACAATGTTCTGGCGTATCGTGCCGCCAAGGGATTTAAGATCAAAGCGCTGATGTGACAGGCTGATTTCAGCACGATCATAAAAAGAGGCACTCATACCAAATGCATTCAAACGGTAGTCATCGACATCAACGACCGTCACGGCAGAGCTGGCTGAAATCTGATCCTCAGAATCATATCCTGATAACGTCGCCCAGGGCACCAGACCACCACCGCCAGCGCCCTCTATTTGCGTCAGCCCTGCAGTGCCAATTAATTTGCCATCTGCTGAAAAAACAGGCGCCGATACAAGCACCATTGGCAATAGGCAATAGATTGGCAGACGTTTATATCTTTGCATACTTTCACTCCACCCAATTTGTGTCTTTATGAACTTCATACCACTCTAGCAGAGCAGTGAATGACAAAGGTTTACTGATAAAATACCCCTGCCCCCACTCGCATCCCCAATTATGCAGAAGTGCTAATGATTCAGCGCTCTCTATACCTTCCGCGACAACGTGCAAATCAAAACTTTTTGCCAACTCAAGAATACTGCTGACAATTTGTTGATCTTCCTGTTGTTGATCAAGATTGAGAACAAAACTTTTATCGATTTTCAAAACATTTACTGGCAGGCTTTTTAAATAGGCCAGAGATGAGTAACCTGTACCAAAGTCATCAATGGCAATTTCGAACCCATGTTGCCGGTATTCCATTAAGCACCTGATGGCCTTTTCCGGTTCTTTAAGCAGGTCACTCTCGGTTATTTCTATAGCAAAACTGTGTTCAGCGACCTGCTGCTGATTCAGTTGTTGCTGAATATTCGCCAGCAAATCAGCATTGGTGACGTCCTGCGCTGACAAATTAACGGAAACAGACAGCGGTATGTCTTTGCTTTGCAGCAGCGCCAGGTCACTAATTGCCTGTGTTACTACCCAGTCAGTTATCTGATTAATGAATCCGGCATGTTCGGCGAGAACAATAAATTCATCAGGAGGTATAAATCCTAACTCAGAACTGTGCCAGCGCAACAAGGCTTCCAGCGACTGCACTTTCCCGGTTTGCAAGTTGACTTTGGGTTGATAGTGCAAAGAAAACTCGTACCTTTCCTCCAGCAGCATTCTTTCCAGCTCAGTCACCACCGACAAACGACGCTGATACTTTCTATCCAGTTCTTCATCGTAAGCTAATATTTGTTGCTGTAACTTGGCGGTATCCATCAGAATATTCATTCGACGGAACAGATCCTCTGCCGTATCTGCATGCTGTGGGCATAGCATCACACCAAGAGAAACCTGAATATTAACGACCAGCTCACCAGTGTTAACAGGCTGTTCCAAAGAGTGACGCAGCGCTTCAAGCTCATCGTTACCAAACTCTCTGTCTGGAACCCATAACAACTCCCCGCCTGTTAATCTTGCGCCAAATCCACCCAGATCGGATAAGCGTCTTGAAATTTGATGTAAGCAGACATCACCATTCTGATAGCCAAACACATCATTAATGTTACGAAAACCGAGAATACTCACCCCAATCGCCTGAAAAGAAGCACCGTCTTCCAGTCTCTTCTGCAGTATCCGGTCAGCGCTGTGTCGGTTATATAATTGAGTTACCGCATCGTGGTTTGCCTGGTAAGTTATTCTCTCTTCACGTGCCTTGATGCTTTCCTGCATCTGACGAAAGGCCGTGGCAAGATTGGTAAACTCTCTGGAGTCTGACTCATGCTCAATTTTGTAATCGTAATTACCACTACTGATTCGACCGGCAATAGCGGAAAGACGGGACAGCGGGCGGGTCAGTCGACGGGACAGTAGTGCTGCAAAGATCAATGCAAAAATCACAGACAGGAACGCAATAATCGCTATGTTTGCCTGTAATGTTGAAAATTCATTGAAGAGTCTGTTTATATCTTCTGTCAACAGGATGGAAATCGACAGATCGTGTTCACTGGCAAGTTCCATTTTCCGGCTGACAATCGCATCACTGAAACCAAATGCCACTTCGCGCCAGTTCAGTTGCCTGCTGATAGAGGCTGTGATGTTATCCTGCTCGCTCACTGGTAATGTGCTTAAAAATAAAGGCCTGCTATTGCTGCCACTTGCCTGCAGACTGGTATCCAGCTGTGTCACGTTCTTTAACTGAGACAGCAACTCACCATCCAGGCGAAAGCCGAGCAAAGTAATAGCAATCGGCGACGGGGCATCCACCGTTAGCAGTATGACCTGGTAAAGCTCATTGCCAACCTGCATGTAGGATGAGACTCCGCCGTCGCGTAGTACATTCGTAATCAGAGTTTGGTGAGGGAATGGTTGCCCGACAGGCAGGACTGAGGGGGTACTGGTAATGTTGATACCGTCCAAAGAGGTCAGTGCCATCAAGTCAGCATCAATACGCTCGCCATGATTCTGTAAAACGCTATCGATGGTCGCGCGATCCTCTGTTGCAACCGCTTGCTTGAAACCAAAGTCAGCCGTTAAAACCAGTGAAGAGTTAATCAGTTGCTCTTCACGATTAGCCAGAATTTCTTCCAGCACACTTTCGGCCACATCCAGATCACGATTAAGTTGCTGTTGTGCGTGATTGTTGGTGGATGTCCAGACATTAACAAGGATGACGACTGTCGTAATCAGGACAATCCCAACAACTAACCGGAAAATGTTCTGATTCAGGGATTGCTGTGCCACTGCCGAACCGCCTAGTTAGTCGTTACCGAATTTACGTGACCGGAATGTGCGCTCATCCTCTTCCGCTTGAGCATCAATCACCAGGGTAATACGAACTTGCCTGGGTGATCCGTCAATCAGAGAATCAATGCTCATGGTTCGCTTTTCCGTTTGACTGGCTGAAAGGCGTTCGTGCCAGACATCGAAGTCACTGCCATTTACCTGTACTTCCGCATAACCCCCAGCATCAGTAACACCCGTATTCTCCTGATCAGCCACGTAGATAAAACCACGCATCTCATCATGGATATTACAGCCCAGTACGACGATCCCCTGCTGGTCAAAGAGTTGCGGTTCAGAGTCTGTACCATTAAAAAGACGCATCTCAAATGTTTTGGGATCAGAGAAACTATAGACATGATGGCGAATGTCATCACTGTTGGGGAAGTTCACCCACTGCCCTTTTTGGACCACTAGAACATGGGGGGCAAACTGTTTATCAATCTGATCGATAACAGCATTCAACTCAGGTACCGGGATCGGTCCCTGCGATGGAAAACTGACGACGGCATTGGCAACCGGATTACCATCCTGGTCAATGACCTGTAGTCGTTCACCGTAAGCTGTTGAGATGCCAAAGGCTGAGACAAACGTCGCGATAGTGAGCAGGTAGTGAAAAAGAAAACGAAATGGCATTTGCTCAAGCTCTATGTAGGGGGCACTCACATTATGAATAGTTCTCTCATCATACCCAAATGTACTAGTGTTTGCTATTTTTCCACCGCGACGCTCTCTGGTAGTCACTCGCACGACTAACAACCCATTCTGCCTGATCTCCGGCCTGTTGCTTTTTCCAGAAGGGTGCCTCTGTTTTGAGGTAATCCATAATAAATTCCGCACCGGAAAAAGCCGCATCTCGATGGCTGCTGGCCACAAGAACGGCAACAATTTGCTCACTGGGAACCAGTTTGCCAACGCGATGAATAATCGTACACCCGCTAAGCGGCCAACGGCTGCAGGCTCGATCTGCGATGTCCTGCAGCGCTTTCTCAGTCATACCCGGATAATGCTCCAGCGTCAGGCTCTGCTCCCCTTCGGTTCCTTCCCCGATAAAATCCCGGACCAGGCCAATGAAGCTGACAATAGCTCCCGGGTTATCCGCCTGATGTCGCAACCGGCTATACTCGCTCCCCAGGTCAAAATCATCGGACTGGACCTGTATGTTGATACGACATGTTTTGTCATCGACTGCCACGCTTCAGCCTCCTGTCATCGGCGGAAAGAAAGCAACCTCTTCATCACCATGCAAAGGTTGTGTTCGCTGGCAGATCGACTGATTCACTGCGACCAGAACCTGGCCCGTATCCTGTAATACATCCCAGGGCTCCCCCCGGGCACTTAACAGTCCAACCAGGTCAGAAACGGTCACATTGTCTTTCTGCTCCAGCGTGATGTTCTCTTCCTCACAGCCCAGAGCCTCTCGCAAACTGGCAAAATAGCGAACCGTCAGCATCTGTTACTCCTTATCCCAGTGGAAATCACCAGATTTGCCACCTTCTTTATAGCTAAGGTGAATTTCACCGATAACCATATGTTTATCAACAGCTTTACACATATCATAAATGGTCAGCCCGGCGACAGATACTGCTGTCAGCGCCTCCATTTCAACGCCCGTACGCGCCTCAAGACCACAACTGGCCTCAATCAGAACACGGCTTCTGTCCCAATCCATCACAAAGTTTACTTCCACATGATTGAGCAATAACGGGTGGCACATGGGAATCAGCTCCGGGCATTTCTTGGCAGCCATGATACCAGCCACCCTGGCAACAGCCAGCACATCACCTTTGGCATGATCCCCATCGGCGATCTTCTGCAGTGTCTCAGGCGTCATCAACACCTGGCCTTTTGCTATCGCAATGCGGTTACTGACAGCTTTTTTGCTGACATCCACCATTCTCGCCCGCCCCTGTTCATCCAGGTGAGTCAGGGTATTCTGTGACGTTGTGTCCGTCATGGATAATCCTTGCGTCAAATAAAAACCATTATCGCCTTTTTAGCGGTCTAATTGAACGCCACAACAGGGACAGACAAGCAAATTTTGCCGAATTCAGGTAAACTTTACCTATTAAACTCGCATCATTAGCCGCGAATAGACATCGACAATAGACATAGACGTTATACATGGCCTCCAACCGAACCTGGTTTCCACACAGCACCGTCGCTGTAATCGTGGAACACCCTGAAGATAGTACCCTTCCCGCTGATGACCGCCGCTTTCTCATGGTTGAGGAAATGGAAGGTGATGTCCGTGTTCTGAATCAGCCCGCAGGCCATATGGAAGATGAAGAAACCATTCTTCAGGCAGCGGTTCGGGAAGCTCTGGAAGAAACAGGCTGGGAAGTGGCACCGACCGGGCTTATCGGAATCTATCAACTGGAAATCAGCAAGCAGGCTGATCCTGCCCTGCCAACCGTGGAGCGCAAAACCTATATCCGCTTTGCTTTCGTGGCAAAAGCCGTTGCACATCACCCCGATATGGCGCTGGATGAAGATATTCTGCGGGCCGACTGGTTCACGCTCAAGGAAATCAACTCCGCGCCACACCTTCGCAGTCCAATTGTGAAACAGGCCATACTCGATTACCTTGATGGTGCAGCATACCCTCTTTCACTTCTCCGCACCTGTAAATGGAGTCAGCATTTTTAATGGAAACGCGTCCACAAGACACCAAGGTCATTGTCGGCATGTCCGGCGGCGTCGATTCTTCGGTAGCAGCATTGTTGTTACAGCAACAGGGCTACCAGGTGGAAGGCCTGTTCATGAAAAACTGGGAAGAAGACGATGGCACCGAATACTGCACAGCCAAAGTTGACCTGGCTGATGCTGAAGCGGTCTGTGAACGTCTGGGCATCCATTTACATACCGCAAATTTTGCTGCCGAGTACTGGGACGGCGTATTTGAGCACTTTCTCCATGAGTACCAGGCGGGGCGAACGCCAAACCCGGACATTCTATGTAACCGGGAAATCAAGTTTAAGGCCTTTCTGGAATATGCACTTGAACTGGGTGCTGACTTTATTGCCACCGGGCATTACGCCCGCCGCGGAGAGCGCAACGGTCAGAGCTGTCTGTTAAAAGGATTGGACAATAATAAAGACCAGTCCTATTTCCTGTCAGCCGTGAACCATGAAAGCCTCTCGCGCAGTCTCTTTCCGGTTGGTGAGCTGGATAAAACCGAGGTAAGGCAGATCGCCACAGAAAATAATTTTGTCACCAGTGATAAAAAAGACAGCACCGGCATCTGTTTCATTGGCGAACGAAAGTTTAAAGATTTTTTGCAACAGTACCTGCCGGCTCAACCCGGTGATATTGAAACCACAGACGGTGAGCGAATTGGCCATCATCAAGGTCTGATGTATCACACTTATGGTCAGCGTCAGGGCCTGGGTATCGGCGGCCATCACGCCTACCCTGAAGCACCCTGGTATGTTGTCGGCAAGGACCTCGAGCGGAATGTTCTGCTGGTTGCACAGGGAAATGACCATCCGGCTCTTTTTTCAAGCCAACTGAAGGCCACCCAGGTGCACTGGATTAATGAGGCCGGTATTGAGCTGCCGTTGCGTTGTCATGCCAAGATTCGCTACAGACAGCCTGATCAGGCCTGTCTCGTTGAAGACCTTGACGGCAACGGGACGTTGACTGTGAGCTTTGACTCACCCCAGCGCGCAGTCACACCGGGCCAGACAATCGTTTTTTATGACCAGGATATATGCCTGGGAGGAGCGGTCATTGAGTCATACCAACGCTAGATTCTCCGAATGGGAATACAGAAACATAGCCCTCAGCGTGGTCACTCAATGTGCCATGCTGGTTCGTGACCTTGCAGTTGAGGGCAAAGCTGACCGTCAATTGATGCAACAATGTTTACGTCCTGTTTATCTGTTAGATGCAGACTCTGTCTCCTCTCTCTATCCCGAACCGGGTAACTTTGACGCGGGCATGAAAACATTGCAGGAAAGTTTTGACAGCAGCGGGCTTAAACAACATGCCGATGTTGTCCGCTATCTGCTTGGCATGCTAGTGCTGCAGCAACAGTTGAGAAAAAATAAAGACATGATGAACACAGTGGCCGAGCGAATCAATCACCTTGCTGCCACCGAAAACCAGGATGAAAATCCGGAAGACCTTCCGGAACAAGCCTGGCATGCGGACTGTGCAGCACTGGCCCGACTTTACCAGGACACGATCAGCCGTCTGAACTTCCGTATTCATGTGGCGGGTAACCCGGAACATTTACGCGAGCAACAGGTAGCGGATCAAATACGGGCCTTGCTGTTTGCCGGCATCCGTTCCGCTGTTCTGTGGCATCAACTGGGCGGCAGGCGTTGGCACCTGTTTTTCTATAAGAAGCGAATCCGGCAATGCCTCACCGGAGTACGCCGAAAAATGCTGCACTAATTCAGTACTAACGCAGTACTAACACAGCACTAATGCAGCGCTGATTTTAATGTTTACCTCTTTAATATTGTTAACGCAAGGACAACCAAGGCATGAACCTAAGCACATTAACGGCAATTTCACCCACTGACGGCCGCTATCGAAACAAGACGGAAAGTCTGAGTGAATATTTCAGTGAATATGCACTGATCAAATACCGTGTTCAGGTAGAAATACGCTGGCTGCAGCGACTGGCTGAGCATGAGGACATTATTGAAGCCCCGGCATTGTCGACTGAAGCGAATGCGTTTTTAAATGCCATCGTTGATAATTTCTCGCTGGAAGATGCTGAGCGGGTTAAAAAAATTGAAAGCACTACCAACCACGACGTTAAAGCGGTCGAGTATTTCATTAAAGAAAAATTTGCCGATCAGACCGAACTCAAGCCACATCTGGAGTTCGTTCACTTTGCCTGTACGTCGGAAGACATCAATAATCTGTCGTATGCGCTGATGCTCAAAGAGGGTCGTGACAAGGTCATGGTGCCAGCCATGCAACAACTGGTTGACACATTGCGGCAACTGGCTAAAGACACTGCCACCCAGCCCATGCTGTCCAGAACACACGGACAAACGGCATCCCCCACCACCGTGGGCAAAGAAATCGCCAATGTGGTTTACCGTCTTGAACGACAGCTTAAACAGTTCAGCAACAGCCCTGTGCTGGGAAAAATTAATGGCGCCGTGGGCAACTACAATGCTCACCTTTCGGCATACCCGGAGACAGACTGGCAAGCCAATGCCCAGACGTTCGTTGAGTCGCTGGGGCTGGACTGGAACCCCTATACCACACAAATTGAACCACATGACTACATTGCTGAAGTCTTCGCCGCTTCCTGCCGTTTCAATACCATTCTGATCGATCTGGACAGAGATATCTGGGGTTACATTTCTCTGGGGTACTTTAAGCAAAAGGCGATTGCAGGCGAAATCGGCTCTTCCACCATGCCGCACAAGGTCAACCCCATCGACTTTGAAAACTCGGAAGGCAACCTTGGTATCGCCAACGCCATCATGCAGCATTTAGCCGAGAAGCTGCCCATTTCGCGGTGGCAGCGTGACCTGACCGATTCGACTGTTTTACGCAGTATCGGCACCGGCTTCGCGCATGGTCTCATCGCCTACCAGGCGACATTAAAAGGCTTGAGCAAACTCAGCATGAATCCGTCGGCCCTTGATCAGGACCTGGATCAGAGCTGGGAAGTACTGGCCGAGCCGATTCAGACGGTAATGCGACGCTACGGTGTTGAACAGGCTTATGAAAAACTGAAAGACTTGACTCGCGGACAACAAATTGACGCGCCAAGCATCAGTCAGTTTATCGATACCCTGGACATTCCGGAGTCCGCCAAAACAACATTGAAAGAATTGACGCCAGGCAGTTATACCGGGAACGCAGTTTCCCAAGCCAGCAATATCTAACGGCCGGGTAATAGCGCGCAACATCACAGACAGAGACAGCTAAACAAATGTCACTACTACCTGCCAATTTTGACAGACAGGGGTTTCTCGAGCATTACTGGCAACAGAGACCCTGCCTGATCAGCAACGCAAATACGCACCTCGCTGATTGGCTGAGTGCTGATGAGTTGGCAGGTTTGGCTTGTGAACCTGATATGGAGTCTCGTCTCATTTTGACAGAGACAAACACACAGCCATGGCAGGTGAAGAATGGCCCCTTCTCTGAAACAGACTTTCTGAGCCTGGGGGAGCAACCCTTCAATTTACTGGTCCAGGCAGTTGATCACTGTATACCTACATTGAGGAAAATCTGGGCCGAATTTGATTTTCTACCACACTGGCGTATTGATGATGTCATGGTGAATGCTTCCTCAGATGGAGCCAGTGTTGGAGCCCATTTTGACTATTATGATGTATTTCTCATTCAGGGTAGCGGCCAGAAGCGATGGTTTACCGCTGGACACTGTGACAGCCAGACGGCACTGGACACAGCAAGTGGTTTGAAATTACTGAAGCAGTTTGAAGCCAGGCACGAATGGTTATTGAACCCCGGCGACATACTCTATGTCCCTGCGGGTATTGCTCATCATGGAGTCGCCATTGGCGATAGCATCACTTACTCACTGGGTTTCAGGGCACCCTCCCATGCTGATATGATCATGGGGGCCGCAGAACAGATTGCCGAGCAGTTAAGCGATGAAAAACGTTACCGTGATTTCGCCCCGGCATTACCTGTCCACCCGGCTGAAATTCCCGAGAACGCCATTGCATCACTTCAGACTGTCCTGTCAGCGTTGGCGAATAACCCCCAAGCCATTCGGCAATGGTTTGGTCAGAACATGACAACACCTCGGGACGAAATCCTCGACGAAACAGATGATGACGAGTTAAACCGTATTGAAGCAGAACTTTATGGCACTTCACCTGACGCTCAGTTACTAAAGCTATGGCGCAGACCCGGTGCCAGATTTGCTTATGCCATCGAGGGTGATAGTTTGTTTTTGTTTGCGGATGGAAATACCCTGCAACTGAACAGCGTACACTTGTCCCTGGTACAGTCTTTATGTGACTCTGACTGGACTGAGCCGGTAGCAGATGACTGGATCGAGGCATCCCGTCATGATCTGAAAATTAAGCAAATAACCCGGTCTCTTTGCCAGACCGGAACACTTTATCTGGATGAACCCGAATGCAACCAATGACTGCAAAGCATCTGTTCCCACTGGCTCTGATATTTTCTCTGACCCTTATCGGTAGCAACGTGCAGGGTCAGCAGAATCAATCTGCATCTGATGACAATAACAGTGCTGCAACCAACAGAGCGGCTAACCTCATTGTAACGCTTGAGCATCGCTCACCTGTGACAGCATTGGAGCGACTGAGACCATTGCTGGATCCGCGCGGAGATATCGGCAGGATCGCTGACAAGCTGGTAATCAATACCACGGCTGGCAATTTAGTTGAGCTGGAAAGAGCGCTTGATGCATTCGACGTACCAGCCCGGCGACTTGTACTCAGTATTGACCCCTCTTTTTCCTCCAGTGAGAACATAGATGACCGTCAAAGTATGCAGGCACTGGAATTTGAAATGAATACGTTTGTCCTAGCATTGGCTGGCAACGCTGCACTTCCTGAGGGTACCACTACAGACAATGCCCAAGTCAGCGCCACAACCAATGAGGGAGACCTGGAAACAACAGCACAACCCGCTGCATCGTTGCGTATTGAAGCTGAAATTACCGGCTCAACTGTACATGCTGATATACAGACTTTTGGCATTGAGGCGCTGTTGCCAACATACCGCGTTTCCATGCCCCTGGGGCAGTGGGTGACACTGGACCCAATCAATACCGGCGCAGAAACTACAACTGCCCTGGACAACCAAACGGATCAGGATAATGCGCAGGTACCGACTCAAAGTCTCCAGCAAACAGCTGATTTTGCCGTCAGGGTTGACGTACTTCCTTAATGCACAAGATAACATCCTACAGCCTGCTCTATCACCGGGATAGCGCCTCGTTGATTGCAACGATTGGGCAGCTTTGCGGTGCCACTTGTCTGGACAGCGGGCTGGGCCAACACCCCAATGGCCGATATGACATTCTAAGTGCAATGCCTGAGTGCGAATTACGCGCTATCCGTGACAATAATCAGACCGTTTTTCAGTTTAAATCTTCTGCCAGCCAACCCTGGACAATCGCCACAGAGCAGTCTTTCCCGCTGCTCTGCCAGCAAATACTCAATCGCTACCGTCTCGACACGAATAACCTGGACCCTCACTGCCGCGCAGAACTGCTGGCATTACCCTTCGCTGGCGGCTTTATGGGTGTTATGGGATACCATTTTTTGCAGCTTGAAGTATCTGGCTACAAACGAGTATCGCAGCTAACGCCAGCCTTAACGCACCTGCAGGAAGTCCCTGATGCATGGATGGGCTGGTACGCCTGGTTCGTCATTGTTGATCACCAAACAAAGCGTAGCCGTCTGATTGTTCGCCCAGAGTGCAGTACCGCAACCGTTGAAAAATTATTGACGACCCTAGGTCCCTGGTTAGAGAAGTCATCACAATCACGACCACCAGCGACAGCCTCTATTTCAGAGTTTAAGCTCAAAGCTCATTTCAGACCGCTTGTTTCCAAACGCCAGTACGTCATGGCTTTTGACCAATTACAGCACTGGATTCATGCGGGCGACTGCTATCAAACCAACCTCGCCCTGTCTTTTACAGCACCTTATAAAGGTGATCCGTTAGCAGCTTACCTGGCATTGCGTAAATTGAGTCACAGTCCTTTCTCGGCCTATGTCAGCAATTTAGGCGGCGGTGTTTTAAGCCTCTCACCAGAACGGTTTATTCAGGTGAATCAAAACGATGTACTCACTCAGCCTATTAAGGGCACGAGGCCTCGCCACACTGATCCTGAGATTGACAGTGCCGCTGCTCAATCCCTGACACAAAGCGAAAAAGACCGTGCAGAAAATCTGATGATAGTCGATCTGCTCAGAAATGACCTGGGCAGGATCTGTGCAACGGGATCTGTCAAAGTCGATGCTTTGTTCGAGCTACAGAGCTTCAGTCAGGTACACCATCTGGTCAGCACAATACGCGGCAGACTGCCAAAAGGTGTCAGTGCTCTGCAATTGCTGATCAGCGCATTTCCCGGTGGCTCGATAACCGGAGCTCCGAAAATTCGTGCCATGCAAATCATCTCTGAATTGGAAACCGTGCCACGTAGTGCCTATTGCGGCTCAGTATTCTATCTGGACGAATTCAACAGACTGGATAGCAACATCGCAATCAGAACGATGCAGTGCACTGAACAGGATATTTTTTGCTGGGGAGGCAGCGGAGTTGTGGCAGACTCCGATGGAGAGGAAGAGTATCAGGAGTGTCATGACAAGGTCAGCGCCTTACTGAGCGGACTGACCTTGGCTAACTGACCTTGCAATACCAACCTGTACACTAATCTGTATTACAGCGATAGCGCTCGCTGGCTGGCTTTCAGGAATTCTTCTTTCAGCTCAGCATATTCATGGACTGCTGGAAACTGAGGGAATTCAGCGATGACATTATCCGGGGCTTTAAACAAAATACCGGCATCGGCTTCTGACAGCATCGTCGTATCGTTATACGAGTCACCAGCCGCAATCACACGATAATTCAAGCTGTGAAACGCTTTTACTGACTGTCGTTTGGGGTCTTTCTGGCGCAGATGATAATCCGTAATCATGCCATCATCGCCGACTTCCAGTTTGTGACAAAACAGGGTTGGAAAACCCAGTTGCCGCATCAAGGGCTGAGCGAACTCGTAGTACGTGTCGGAGAGAATGATGACCTGGAAGCGCTCACGTAACCAGTCGATAAATTCTCTGGCACCCGGAATCGGTGCCATCTGATCGATAACCGCCTGGATATCCGGCAGACCCAGATTGTTTTCCCGCAAAATACGCAGACGTTGCTGCATCAATTCATCATAATCCGGGATATCACGCGTCGTGGCACGAAGCTCGTCGATTCCCGTTCTTTCAGCAAAGTCGATCCATATCTCTGGTATTAGAACGCCTTCAAGGTCCAGACAAGCTAACTCCACAACCCACCTCTCGTCAGATGCAAAAACGCGCATTTTAGTATGCCCGACATGGAAGTACCAGCCCCGGCGTTGTATGATACGCACCTTTGCTGTGGCGCAGCACAATTGCCAGCGCCCCGCAAGCAGATCAAATAGCGAACAGTACTCTGGATAGCCAATATGACCATCAGCACAGCCAACATCGACGAACTGAATACAACTTTTCAGGATTATGAGCCCAGAGATATTCTGAAGACGGTTCTGACTGATATCGATAATGTCTGTGTTTCGTTCAGTGGAGCGGAAGATGTGGCTTTAGTCATCATGGCCTGGAAGTTGCGCAAGGATATCCCCGTATTCACTCTGGATACCGGTCGCCTGCACCCGGAAACTTATGCGTTTATTGAAAAAGTGCGCAAGGAATACAATCTTAATTTAACCATCCTGTCACCGAACACGGAGTCCATCCAGAAACTGACTCGTGAAAAGGGGTTGTTCAGTTTTTATGAAGATGGCCATGAAGAGTGCTGCGGAATTCGTAAAACCGAGCCGTTACGACGTCAGCTTGGAAGTTACGATGCCTGGATTACCGGTCAGCGTAAAGATCAAAGCCCGACTCGTGCTGATGTCCCGGTGGCACAGCAGGACACAACCTTTGCAGGTCCAGGCAAAACATTATTGAAATTTAATCCGTTTGCTAACTGGAGCTCGGCTGAGGTGTGGAACTACATTCGGATGTTTGAGTTGCCTTACAATCCGCTGCATGATCGTGGTTTTGTCAGCATCGGTTGTGAGCCTTGCACCAAACCCATTGGCCCTAATCAGCACGAACGTGAAGGCCGCTGGTGGTGGGAGGAAGCCACGGCAAAAGAATGCGGCCTGCACAAGGTCAACCTGGTTGGCTTTGACAAATAAAGTCGGGTCAGAGCGTAGGTACCTCGCTGTCCGAGAACAGCGCATCAACCTCTGACTGAGATGAACACTTCAATGCGGCGTGGACTTTAGCCCTGCTCAAATGCGGGGCAAACATCTCAACAAAATCAAACATATAAGCACGAAACATCATCCCCCGCCTGAATCCAATTTTAGTCAGACTGAACTCAAAGAGATGACTGGCATCCAGTGCCACCAGGTCACTGTCTTTGTCAGCATCATAAGCCATGCTGGCCACAATACCGATCCCCATCCCCAGCCGCACATAAGTCTTGATCACATCCGCATCCGCGGCGGTAAAAACAACTTTGGGCTGTAACCCTTTACTCGCAAAAGCATCATCCAGCCGGGAACGACCCGTGAAACCCAACACGTAAGTTACCAATGGAAATTCTGCCAGATCGGCCAATTGCAGTTTCCCCCGCCCGACCAGCGGGTGGCCAGCAGGAACAAGCACCACACGGTTCCATTGATAGCATGGCATCATCATCAGGTCATTGAACTGTTCCATGGCTTCGGTGGCAATGGCAAAATCCGCCACACCTTTAGCGGCCAGTTCGGCTATCTGTAACGGTGTCCCCTGATGCAGCTGCAACGACACATCTGGAAACTTGCGAATAAACGTTGACAACACCGGTGGCAGGACATAACGGCTCTGTGTATGGGTGGTCGCCAGCGACAGGCTGCCAACCAGTTCATTCTTGTACTCCGCCGCCGTCCGCTTGATATTCTCGGCTCGCAGCAACAGCTCCCCCGCCTGCTCTACTATCTCCGTACCACCGGCTGTCATGCCTGCGATATGTTTGCCGTTGCGGATAAATATCTCGACACCCAACTCATCTTCCAGCGCCAGTATCTGTTTGCTGACACCGGACTGCGACGTATGCAAGGCTTCTGCAGCCGCTGAAACATTCATGCCATGGGCTGCGACTTCCCAGATATAGCGAAGCTGCTGAAGTTTCATGATGATGAATCCTTTTTATTATTTTTTGCTGATTTATTCTGTGCTTTCAGCTCATTTGCCACCCCGTGAGGCACATGACCTGTCGCAACATGCTCTCGCGCTGATTCACAATGTCCTTGCTGATCATCAAAGAAGACATCCGCATCAAACGCTTTCAGGAAACTGCCCTTCTCCATGCCACCCAGAAACAGGCTTTCATCAATACGAATATTCCAGGCTCGCAACGTCTTTACGACACGCTCGTGGGCTGGCGCTGAGCGCGCAGTAACCAGACAGGTACGTATGGGAGATTCACCAGCCGGAAATGCCGTTTGCAGTTGCTGGAGCGCTGACAGGAAAGGCTTGAAGGGTCCGCCTGACAGCGGCTGGTCAGCCGAATTCTTCTCGCTGCGGGTAAACGCTTCCAGCCCTTGCGTTTTATAGATACGCTCAGCTTCATCTGAAAAAAGTACCGCATCCCCGTCAAAGGCAAACTTTAAACGACCGGAAGAATTAGTTTGGGGGTTGGACGGTAAAATAGTTGCAGCTGCTACACCTGACTCCAGGGCATGTCTGACATCAGCCCCATCCATGGATAAAAACAGGTGACAATTGAAGGCAGCGATATAGCGATAGGGGCTGTCACCGCCGGAAAAGGCAGCACGTGAAATAGCCAGATCGTAATGTTCAATTGAATTAAAGATTCGCAGGCCGGTATCCGCACTGTTCCTGGAAAGTAAAATCACTTCAACCGCCTGGCGGTCAAGATTTTCATTCAACCGCAACAGTTTTCGAACCAGGCTGAAAGCACCGCCTGGCTGCAAGGGCTCATTTTCATGAGCAATCTGATATTGTTGGTAAGCATCCAGGCCCTGTTCTTCAAATATAGAGTGACTTTCGTTCAGGTCGAACAAGGCACGTGAAGAAATGGCAATAACCAGTCTGTCTGACATTCTCAATCCGTGTTAGCGTTAAGCGCAACATGCATGCGCAATATGATCAGGAATCCAGTGATAATATGCTAAGCCGACAAGACAATAAACCTGTTCCTCAAACTGCATTGGTATTATCGGGTGGCGGAGCAAGAGCTGCTTACCAGGTCGGGGTCATGAGAGGCATTGCCCGCATACTTAATGATGACCGCCCCAACCCTTTCCGTATTATCTCTGGCACCTCGGCCGGAGCGTTAAACGCCACCGGACTGGCGACCCATGCACATAAATTGAAAACTTCCGTGCGAATGCTTGAATATGTCTGGGAAAACATCACCATTGATCGTGTTTATCGCCTTGATTCCTCGGGTTTGCTCAGTAGCGCCTCAAACTGGGTTTTCTCATTTCTAGCCAATCGCGGTCGCAAGATGGCGCCATCTCTACTCGATAACAGGCCTCTGCAGGAGCTGCTATCCAGCGTTCTGAAGCTTGAGCGGGTTGGTGAAAACATGTCCCTGGGGTACCTGGATAGCCTTGTAGTGAATGCTTCCGGGTATAGCAGTGGTGAGTCTGTCTCTTTTTTTCAGTCAACCAAAGAGATAGACAACTGGAGTCGCCCACACAGAATTGGCATCCGGACAGAGCTTCGCCACCAGCACCTGATGGCCTCAACTGCCATTCCCTCATTGTTTCCTGCCATCAAAATCAACCGGGAATATTTTGGTGATGGCGCCATTCGTCAATTGGCTCCACTGAGTCCCGCGATTCATTTGGGCGCTGAAAAAATACTGGCAATTGGCGTTAGCGGCAGCCGGCGCAAACACCCGGCCAAAGATGAGGATGTCGCCCAGCCGTCCCTGTCACAGATTCTTGGTCATATCCTCAATAGTGCGTTTGTTGATTCACTGGAACATGACATTGCGACACTGCAGCGTCATAACGCCCTGCTGGCCCAATGCCGGGGCAAGCCGGCTCACGACATTCGACCCATTGATCTGCTCAGTATTACTCCGTCAGAAGACCCGAACCATATCGCCGATGCGCATTACCACCGCCTGCCGAAGTCGATACGCCTGTTTTTACGCGATACCAACTCCAACTCCCTGGCCAGCCTGCTGATGTTTGATCATCATTACTGCAGTGACCTGATGAAACTGGGTATTGCTGACGCCCAGGCCAAGCAGGAACAGGTATTAAAGTTTTTTAACGAGTAGCTGCGGGTTATTACCCATATGTGTCATGACAGTGACAAGCAGCTGTACTAAACTTGATCTTTTACAATTGTCAGGGAAGTTCTTACATGAAGGTAACGATATTTGGAACTGGCTACGTAGGCCTTGTGACGGGTAGCTGTCTGGCCGATTCAGGCCACCAGGTAATGTGCATGGACGTGGATAGCCAGAAGGTCGAAAAATTGCGCAATGGCATTATTCCGATCTATGAACCCGGATTGGAAAATATCGTCGCTGAAAACAGCAAACTGGGCAATTTACACTTCACTGACGATGCCGATGAGGCTGTCGCCTTTGCTGACATTATCTTTATCGCCGTCGGCACACCGCCCGACGAAGACGGCTCAGCAGATCTGAAATATGTGCTTGCAGTCGCCAGGGATGTGGGACGACGCATGGAAGTGCGTAAAACAGTCATCACCAAGTCTACCGTTCCTGTTGGCACGTCAGACAAGGTTAAAGCGGCCATTGTCGAAGAACTGACCACCAGAAACAAAGATCTGATTATTGATGTTGCGTCGAACCCCGAATTCCTCAAAGAAGGCGCCGCGGTCAATGACTTCATGAAACCAGACCGGATCGTCGTCGGCACTGATTCGGACCATGTGCGCAAACAAATGACCGAGCTATATGCGCCATTCAACCGCAATTCTGATCGCATGATCTTCATGGATATCAGAGCAGCCGAACTGACTAAATATGCCGCTAACGCCATGTTAGCGACAAAAATCAGTTTCATGAATGAAATCGCCATTCTGGCTGAGGAACTGGGTGCCGACGTGGAACAGGTTCGACACGGTATTGGCTCCGACCCCCGTATCGGTTACCAGTTCATTTACCCGGGCATTGGCTATGGCGGCTCCTGTTTTCCGAAAGATGTTCAGGCCTTACAACGCACCGGCGGCGAACACGGCCTGCCAATGCGCATCCTGGATGCAGTTGAGCAGGTTAATGCCAAGCAAAAGCTGCACCTTGTCAACCGGGTGAACCAGCATTACCAAGGTGACATCAAAGGCAAAACATTTGCCCTCTGGGGACTGTCTTTCAAGCCTAAAACGGATGATATGCGCGAAGCACCCAGCCGCCAGATCATGGAAGCGCTATGGGAGGCCGGTGCCAAAGTTAAGGCTTATGACCCCGAAGCCATGGAAGAAGTGGAAAGAATATACGGACAGCACCCTGGCCTGCTGCTGACAGGGACAAGGGATGCGGCGTTGACGGGAGCTGATGCGCTGATTATTTGCACCGAATGGCAACATTTCCGGGCCGCCAATTTTGACGCGCTGGCCGAAACGCTCAGCGACAAAGTCATTTTTGATGGCAGAAACATGTATGAGCCCAGCAGAGTCGAAGCGGCCGGACTCACCTACTATGCCATCGGCCGTGGCGAGTCGCTCAGGCGATCATTGCTCGATTCCACTTCGACAAAAGGCTGATCCAGGTTTTGGCGCAGGTCTGCAGGAATCTGCAGACGCTGCGCCAAAGCGTCCAGCCAGGCTTTTTCTGCCGGATGATCCAGGTCTATTGCCAGACGTGATACAACATAGATCTGAGACGCCTCTTCCATCGTGCCCACCCCTTCACTTAGCTCAGCCAGAGAGACAGGCTTTGACAAGCAGTCGAAAATACACGCCTTGGCCTCAGCATCCAGCGACATGGATTCAACCTGCTGAAAAATAGCAATCTGTTCGCTGGCATCAATATGACCATCCGCTTTAGCGGCACCAATCATGGCCTTGATCAGCCGCAAGGACTGGTTTGTGTCTGGCGGAATCTCCTGTGCCGTGGACGTTGCCGGTGATGGCGCCGTTGCAGAATAATTGGCAGATGGTTGTGCGACACCTTGTCGGCCTTGCCAGGCTTTGTAGGCAACCAGTCCTGCTGCAGCTGCACCGCCATAAAGCAGGGCCTTGCCACCCATCTTGCGCATCTTCTTGTTACCCAGCAACAGGCCTAACACGCCTCCTGCCGCTGCCCCTTTACCAAAACTGCCACCCAGCATGTCGGTTAGACCGTTACCGCCTGAACCTTGCTGTGTCGGCTGATTTGTCGGGTGCGAGTTACCAACATTATTTTTACCCAAAAACTGAGAAAGCAACTGATTCGGATCTATCATCTTATCGGGTTCCACTAAATGCTGTAAAAACATACAATAGCAATATTCATTCTAACCGGGAAATATACAGGCATGCCTGTCATTATCAAGACTCAGGACGAAATTGAAAAAATGCGCATTGCTGGCCAGTTGGCCGCAACTGTACTGGAAATGATTGGTGAATACGTCAAACCAGGCGTCAGTACAGGTGAGCTTGACAGAATCTGCCACGATTACATTGTCAATGTTCAGCACGCTATCCCTGCCCCACTGAATTATAACGGTTTTCCCAAGTCGGTCTGCACTTCAGTCAACCATGTTGTCTGCCATGGCATTCCCAGTGAATCGAAAATCCTGAAGAATGGCGATATTATCAATATCGATGTGACGGTCATTAAAGACGGTTATCATGGTGATACCAGCAAAATGTTCTTCGTGGGTGATGTTGCGCCACATGCGAAACGTCTGTGCCGTATTACCCAGGAGTGCATGTATCGTGGTATTGAAATCGTTAAACCTGGCGTCACGCTGGGGGATATCGGACACGTTATACAGGAGCATGCTGAGCGCAACAACTATTCAGTGGTGCGCGAATATTGTGGTCACGGTATTGGCAAAATTTTTCATGAAGAACCACAAATCCTGCATTACGGCAAACCTGGCCAGGGTCTGGTGATTGAAGAAGGCATGACCTTTACAATTGAACCCATGATTAATCTGGGAACACGTCACACCAAGCTTTCCAAAACTGATGGTTGGACGGTCACGACCAAGGACCGACGGCTTTCCGCACAATGGGAGCACACACTGGCCGTGACAGCGGATGGTTTTGAGATCATGACAATACGATCAGAAGAGTCATTCGGTTAAATTACGACACCCTCCGCCACTGACAAATGAGACTACCTGACATGAGTACTGCTGAAACGGCAACGAGTCGCCCGCCAGTGGCATTAACACGCCTGCTGGAAAAACTGGACCTCTCTCCACTGGATAACCAGGCGCACGCTGACAAGGCCACAGCGGCTTTTCGTGAGCTGCTCAATAATGCGAGAGAGATCTTTGATGACGCATATCGCAATGGCTGGGAGATTCGTGAACTGGTACAGGGTCGTGCCTACGTGATTGATCACATCATACAGGCAGCCTGGGGTGTATTTGACTGGCACGCCAGTGATGAAATCAGCTTGCTGGCTGTCGGTGGATATGGCCGTGGCGAGTTGCACCCCCATTCTGACATCGACTTGCTACTGCTGATGCGCAAAGATGTCACCAAGGAAAACCGGGAAAGTATTGGCCAGTTCTTCACCATGCTCTGGGACATTAACCTTGAGATTGGCCAGAGCGTAAGGACAATCAAGCAATGCAGAAGTGAAGCGCTGAAAGACATTACCGTCGCCACCAGCCTGATGGAGTCCCGGACGCTGGTCGGGCCCGGTTCCCTGCGCGACGAAATGATTGCAACAACTCAGGACAACAAGGTATGGCCGGACCCGGAGTTTTTTACCGCAAAACGCGATGAACAGATTGCCCGGCATGATAAGTACTACGATATTGATTATGCCCTGGAGCCTAACGTTAAAACCTCCCCTGGCGGCCTGAGGGACATCCAGACTGTTGCCTGGATAGCCAAACGACATTTTAATGCTGACAGTCTGGACGAACTGGTTGCGCCCGGGTTTCTCACTGAAAATGAATTCAGTCAGTTACGCGAAGGTGAAAACCTGTTGTGGCGATTACGCTATGGCCTGCATTTGCTGTCAAAGCGAAAAGAAGACCGCCTGCTGTTTGACAAGCAGCGCGACCTGGCTGCCATTTTCGGCCTGGAAGATGACGACAAAAGCCTGGCCATTGAGAAACTCATGCAGCAGTACTATCGCGCTGTGGCGACGCTCCGGGAGCTGAATGATTTGCTGTTGCAGCATTTTGAAGAGGCGATTTTACGAGCAGGTGAAAAAACCGAAATCAGCAAAATCAATAATCGCTTTCAGATTCGCAATAGCTATATCGAGGCGTGTAACGATCAGATTTTTAACCGCTTCCCCTTTGCACTGATCGAAGTCTTTGTACTCATGGCGCAAAACCCTGATATTCAGGGCGTGCGTGCCTCCACTATCCGGCTGATCCGCGAACATCGCGAGCTGATTGATGACGACTTCCGTCACGATATCCGCAACACCACACTGTTTATGGAGCTTTTACGCTCTCCCCATAACCTCACTGCCCAGCTTCGCAGAATGGCACGATATGGGATACTTGGACGCTACCTGCCAGAATTCGGCGCAATCACCGGTAAAATGCAACATGACCTTTTCCACATTTACACAGTGGATGCGCATACCTTGCAGGTGGTTGAAAACATGCGCCGCTTCCGACTGCCAGAGGCTGAAGAAAATTTTCCTATTGCAGCCCATATTGCCAATAAACTGCCAAAAATTGAGCTGTTGTATATTGCCGGCCTTTATCACGATATCGCCAAAGGCCGTGGCGGCGACCACTCGCAACTGGGTATGGATGATGCGGTGAACTTCTGTGAACGTCACCACCTCAGTAGCTGGGACGCCAAACTGGTTTCATGGCTGGTCGGCAAACACCTGTTAATGTCCATGACTGCCCAGCGCAGAGACATCTCAGACCCGGAAGTGATTCACGACTTTGCCCTGCAGGTCGGTGACAAACTACACCTGGATTATCTCTATGCACTGACCGTTGCCGACATTAATGCGACCAACCCTACGCTTTGGAATGCCTGGCGCGCATCCCTCCTGCGCCAACTCTACCTGAGCACCAAGAAAGAATTACGACGCGGTCTGGAAAACCCGATAGACCGTGCCGATCGTATCAAGGACAAACAGGAAAGCGCACTGACCAAACTCAGCGACAAAGGCGTTGACCGTGATGCTGTACTGGCAATCTGGCAAAACACTGACGACGAATATTTTGTCCGCGAATCGGTGGCCAATATTGTCTGGCATACAGAGTCAATTGACGAACACAACCGCAACAACCCTGACCAGGAAACGCTGGTGCTGGTGCAGGACACGACTGACTCGCTTGCTGAAGGGGCGACTCACATCTTCATCTACACCATTAACCGTAGTCATTTGTTTGCCAGCAGTGCCGCTGCAATGGAGCAACTGGGACTGAACATCCATGATGCCCGTATTTTTACTTCCGCCAAGAACTACTGCATGAACACATACTCTGTTCTCAACAGTGATGGTGAAGCATTGGGCGACAATCCCGACCGCATTGCCGAGATAAAATCACTGCTTTGCGAATACCTGGCTGAACCTTCCGCACATTTGCGTGTGCCCCGCAAACGCCAGCCCAGAAAGCTGAAACATTTTGGCCAGCAAATCGAGATTGACCTGATCAACAAAGACGAACAGGATTTTTCTATTCTGGAAGTCAATGGTATCGATCAGCCTGGGTTACTTGCAGCCATTGGTAAAGTATTTGCGGAACAGGATATCCAACTGCTCAATGCTCGAATTGCCACACTGGGAGAACGGGTGGAAGATTTGTTTTACGTGACCGATGAGAATGATCAGGCTATCACTGAACCTGATAAAATAGAGGTCCTGAAAAAAACGTTAATGGAAGAGCTGACTACATGATGACTGTCTACGGCATAAAAAACTGTGACACGATTAAAAAATCATTACGCTGGCTGGATGAGCAGCAGCTGCCAGCGCGGCTACATGACTACCGCAAAGACGGCATTCCGCCATCTCTGATAGATGACATGCTGGCGCACTTTTCGCCGGAGCAACTGGTGAACCGCCGGGGTACAACCTGGCGGCAGCTTGCCGAACAGGAAAAAGAGACAGCATTGACCGTCAGCGGTTTCAAAAAGATTGCAGCGCAACACCCTGCCCTGATCAAACGTCCTCTGGTCCGCGTCAGCGATGATCAATGGGTGCTGGGTTACGCTGATCTCAGCAATCTTCAATCAATTTAATTATGAGAAACAGGATGTACGAATTATGAGCTCGAATAAACTTCACAGCTTCGCAATTGGTCTGGCAACACTGGATGAAAATGGGGAGATTATCGAAGTTTTCTACCCACAGCCTATGTTATCGCTTGAGAAGGATACGATTTCCAATATCATCAAGGCTTGCGGGTACCAAAGCGGTAATACGTGCATACAACTGAGCCGCGAGGCCATGCAGGATCTGTCTAACGATCCGACCTTCCCGCTTCCCGGTGAGTTACAGGAGTCGGCTCGGGTTAACCGGCAAAGTGTGATAGCGACTTTCATCGAGGAAGATGTTGCCCCGACAACTGTCGCTGAAGTGTATTTGAAACTGCATTTACTGTCTCACCGACTGTGTAAACCACACTCAGTCAACTTGCAGGGCGCGTTCGGAGTGCTGCGTAACATTGCCTGGACCAGCCAGGGCGCCATTGCCATTGAAGAGCTGGGCGCACGGCAACTGCAGGCCCGGGCACGTGGCGAGTTGCTTGATGTCATGTCCGTCGACAAGTTTCCGAAAATGGCCAATTATGTGGTACCAGCAGGTGTCAGGATCGCTGACACTGCCCGGGTCCGTCTTGGCGCTTATGTCGGCGAAGGCACAACGGTCATGCATGAAGGTTTCATTAACTTTAATGCGGGCACAGAGTCTGCAGCCATGATCGAAGGTCGCATCTCGGCTGGCGTGACAATCGGTGCTGGCAGTGATCTCGGGGGTGGCTGCTCAACCATGGGCACCCTGTCAGGTGGTGGCACCACCATCATTTCTGTTGGCAAAGACTGCCTGATTGGCGCCAATGCCGGTATCGGTATCGCGCTGGGCGATCGTTGCGTGGTGGAAGCAGGCCTTTACGTCACCGCAGGCACCAAAGTGGGCGTACTTGATAATGAGGGGCAGTTGGTTGAGTGGGTAAAAGCGCGAGAGCTGTCTGGTAAAAATGATTTACTGTTCAGACGCAATTCTTGCTCTGGCGCTGTCGAGTGCCAGACTAATAAAACCAGTATTGCCTTGAACGATGAACTGCACACGAACAACTGAGACCTGATACATGCCCAGTGACAACCACAGTAATGATATGAATTCGCCAGCTGATGCTCAAGCTGTTTGCTCAGACACGCTTGAGTTAGCAAAAGCACTGGTCAGAATTCCATCAGTAACACCCGATGACAAAGGGTGTAATGCCCTGATTGCAGATCGCCTGAAAGCACTGGGGTTTACGATCGAATCCATGCCATTTGGTGAGGTTAATAATCTGTGGGCTCGCCTGGGCAACAAAGGCCCTTTGTTCTGTTTTGCCGGTCATACCGATGTGGTACCCACCGGGCCGGAGTCTGACTGGCAATTCCCACCGTTTGAGCCGACTATCCACAATGGCATGTTGTATGGACGTGGCACGGCTGATATGAAAGGCAGTATTGCTGCCATGGTGACTGCCTGCGAACGGTTATTGTCTGAACCCGTTGAACTCAATGGCTCTATCGCCTTTCTCATCACTTCCGATGAGGAAGGCCCTGCGATCAATGGAACCAGAAAGGTTGTTGAAACATTGTCTGCACGAGATGAGTTCATTGACTGGTGTCTGGTTGGTGAGCCCTCCAGTACATCCCGCCTGGGTGATATCGTCAAGATTGGCAGACGGGGCTCGTTGCACGGCCGCCTGACCGTTCAGGGCACCCAGGGTCATGTTGCCTACCCTCACCTTGCTGACAACCCCGTACATCGCGCACTGGCCCCTCTGGATGCCCTGTGTCGCGAAACCTGGGATGAAGGCAATGACGCTTTTCCACCAACCAGCTTCCAGATACCTAACATCAATGGCGGAACCGGTGCTGACAATGTTATTCCTGGTGAGCTCAAGGTGTCTTTTAATTTCCGGTACTCAACGGAACTGACCCAGCAAGTCATCCAGGATCGCACCAAAGCCATACTTGACGGCTTTGATCTGAACTACATCCTTGACTGGGAACTTTCGGGCGAACCGTTTCTGACTCAGGAAGGCCCGCTCGTTGATGCGGTTCAGCAGAGCATTGCGCAAGTCATGGATGACAATACACAAACCTCAACCAGTGGCGGCACATCTGATGGTCGTTTTATAGCGCCCACCGGCGCTCAGGTAGTGGAGTTGGGTCCTTGCAATGCCACTATCCACAAAGTGGATGAGCACGTTAGTGTCAAAGACCTGGAAACGCTCTCGTCTGTTTATGAAGATATATTGCGTCGCCTGCTAATCGACTGACTTATGCACTAGATCGCAGTCAGATTGCCAACATAGATATCAAAACGACTTGTTTTACCCCTCAGCATTGAACTGGGCTGAACGCTATCAAGAGGCTCGGCTGACACGGGCCTTTTGACAACGACCTTTTTGGCGCGCTGTTTTGCCACCGCCAGCAACCCCACTCCTTCTGCATCTTCATCATGCAACTGCTGTAGTAACCAGCGCTCTTTCTTAACCTGAGCTGTTTTCTTGCGGGCCGGAAACATGGGATCCAGGTAAATCACGCTGACCGGGTCAACGCTGGCCAGGGCTGCACGGCTATCGCCGCAAGGGCTGAGTGACAAGCGCGAAATGGTTGCAGTAAATAATGCATCGCCTGACGTCTGACTTTCCTGCTGAGCACGCTTAAGCCCGTCCGCAAGCAAGGCATGCATGACGGGTGACTGCTCAATCATTAACACGTGCCATCCAGCACTCGCTAGCAAAAAAGCATCAACGCCCAGCCCTGCTGTGCCATCAATCAGACGGGGAGGTTCATTATCAAGAAGAAACAATTTCCCGGCTGCTTTCACAACCGCCTGCTGCCGCACGGCTTGCTGGCGACGATATTGCATGGCAGGTGAAGAGAAATTGACATTGATGAAAGCCTGCGGACGATCCACATGATAGAGCGATAAACATCCATCTATCTTCTCTAACCGTAATGTGTCAGGCAGGCTGATTGTCATTACTCACCGTGCGGTAATGCATCTCGTCTTTCAGGTAGCTGGGCACCAGGTCCGTCGGATCAAGCGTGATGTTGTGATCAAATTTATAGCGAGCAACCTGGGCAACAGTCTTTGCGTTAACACTGGCCGGAACAGCAGTAATCCCTGGCATCTCTATCCTGTCCCAGGCTTCACCGACAAAAACCGTGTGGTGACCTTTGTCTTTGCTGAGCGCTAACCAGGCAGCAATGTCTGTTCCGTTAATCACCGATTCTTTACCGACCAGCACAGGATAACCACGGCTGTCCAGGCTATACTCGGCAAAATAAAATTCATCTTCCCGTGCATGCAGCAATACTGCCCAAACGGTTTCATCACGTCCATCCTGATTGACAGCAGATTTAACTACCTGCTCAATATCTACCGTCTTTTCTTTCTGACTAGCATCCAGCACCATGGCCTGAAGGGCAGAAACAGCACAGGTTTTGAGATCAGCACCAAAAGCCAATCCTTGTGCGACAGCTATGCCAATTCTGATACCTGTAAATGAACCTGGACCAAGATTTACCGCAATAGCAGCACAGTCAGCCAGGGAAACAGATGCCTGATTGAGCAAGTGATCGATTGTCGAAAGCAACTCATCAGCATGACTTCGTTTACGGTCTGACTGACTGAAGAAACATTGCCCTGCGTCAACTAACGCTACCGAGCAATAAGTGCCGGTGGTCTCAATGGCCAATATGGGTTGCTGCATGATCAGAATAGTCGCTGAGAATTAGAAAACCAGCCTGCACAAAGATATGCAGGCTGGATAATCAAGGTAGGTAAAGCGCGCTTAGGAAGCGGCTTTCTTGGTTTTACGTGTGCGAGTAGGCGTGGTCTTCTTCGCAGCAGGTTTCTTTGCCGCTGTCTTTCGTGTAGCTGTCTTTTTGGCTGCTGGCTTAGTAGCAGTTGTCGACTTGGCAGTAGTCTTGCGAGCGGTAGTGGCTTTCTTGGCTGCAGGAGATTTGCGGGTCGCTGCTTTCTTCGCTGCCGGCTTTTTCGCTGCTGTTTTAGTAGCAGTGGTAGCACGCTTTTTAGCTGGTGCTTTTTTGCTCGCTGCTTTCGCTTTGGTCGCAGCTTTTTTAGCGGCTGCCTTTTCGCGAGCCAGCTTGGCACGTTCTGCCGCTTTGGCTTTGGCTGCAGCACGTTTGGCCGCAGCGCGCTCACGTGCAGCTTTAGCTTTTGCAGCAGCACGCGCTTTATCGGCAGCTTTTTTAGCAGCGACTTTGGCACGCTCTGCAGCGCGTTTGGCAGCAGCTCTTTCTTTCATGCGCTCTTTCTTCAAGCGGGCAGCTTCTTTCGCTGCATCCTCTTTACGACGCTTGCGCATCCACTGGGCGCTGAACTTTTCTACAGCTTTTTCGAGGTCTGCCTGGGCTTTGTCTTCAATACGCTTCTTGCGGGCCTCTTCTGCTCGCAATTTAGCTTCAGCTTTCGCCTTGGCTTTGGCAGCATCCGCTAATGCTTTGACCTGCGCTTTAGCTTCAGTCAGTTTAGTATTAATTTTTGAGAGATTAGCTGAGGCTTGTTTTGCAGCCTTACGAGCATTAGCCAGTGCTTTCTTGCTGGCTGCCGTGGAAGTTTTTGACGCTTTCGCTGCAGCTGTTTGAACTTTCTTTTCTGCAGCTAATGACTTTTTCTTGCCTGCTGCCAGTTCCTTTTCTACTTTAGTTTGTGCAGCTTCCGCTTTTGCCAGTGCAGCATCCTTTACATTCTTTGTGTTCTTTTTCTTGACTGCTGGCTTGGCTGTCGTTTTTTTCTTTGATTTTACGTTGGCCATATTTTTTATCTCTCCGAAAACTTTGGAAGAAAACACCCAATCGATTACGTAATACACGCACGTCTATGCGGCACAATAACATAAAATATAGTGACTTACAGCATCATAATACGGGTTTGAAAAATATCAGCAAGCATTTGCTGAAAGAAAGGGGCATCGAATGCCGTTTTTATAACATTCGATGCCATTGTGCGGGTTATAACTATCCGTTCTTTAACGACTCAGCCAGCTTGTTGCGAATGTTCTGAACGTCATCCTGTCCATCCAGGCTGACAAAGCGAACAGTTGTCCCTTCTTCTTCAAGTTGCTTGTAGAAGTTTACCAGCGGGCTGGTTTGTTCATGGTATACAGCCAAGCGTTTACGCACTGTCGCTTCCTTATCGTCTTCGCGCTGAACCAGTGCTTCACCCGTTACATCATCAACACCTTCTTTGGCTGGCGGGTTATGCTGAATGTGATAAACACGCCCCGAACCCGGGTGCACACGGCGTCCGCTTAATCGCGAAACAATCTCTTCATCATCAACACGAATTTCGATGACTCGATCAATATCAATGCCCGCATCAACCATGGCCTGGGCCTGAGGGATAGTCCGGGGGAAACCGTCAAAAAGAAAACCATTCGCGCAATCTGGCTGAGCTATTCGTTCTTTTACTAATGCGATAATGATCTCATCGGTAACCAGGCCGCCACTGTTCATGACACTTTCGACCTGCTTACCCAGCTCGGTACCAGCTTTGACTGCCGCACGCAGCATGTCACCAGTCGAGATCTGCGGGATGCCAAGCGCCTCAGTAATAAACTGAGCCTGCGTTCCCTTGCCTGCGCCAGGGGCTCCCAGCAAAATAATTCTCATAGTTTTCTCCTGTCTGATCTAGCTTATGTTCAATTGAATTCGGTACTGCAGCCGCTGGCGTTGATTAATTTTGTAACTTAGCGCGTTGCCACATGGCATCCAGCTGCGATTCATCTAATTCGTCCAATGCCTGGTCAGTTGCTTTTGCCTGCTCTTCGACCAGTCTAAAACGGCTTTCGAAACGGTTATTGGCTTGCCTTAATGCACTTTCCGGATCAATACGTAAGTGCCTGGCAAGGTTGACGCAGGTAAAAAGCATGTCGCCTAACTCATGTGTAACTGCATCCTGATCAGCAGAAGCTAACGCTTCCTCCAGTTCTTGCCATTCTTCTTCAACTTTTTTTAACACCCCTTTCTCATCAGCCCAGTCAAAACCGATGGAAGCCGCTCTTTTTTGCAGTTTCCCGGCACGATCCAGTGCTGGCATCGCACGAGGTATATCGTCAAGCACGGAAACATTGCCAGCATTTTGGCTTTGGCGCTCGGCATTTTTGATTTCTTCCCAGCGCAGCTCAACCTGCTCGGCACTTAACCCACTGGGCGAGCCAAAGCTGGCCAACGTTCCATCCGGGAAAAGGTGAGGATGACGGGTCAGTAGTTTTTGCGTCACTTTATCAGCGATATCACCCAGGTCGAACGTTCCCTCTTCTTCAGCGATACGGGCATAAAAGACAATCTGAAAAAGCAGGTCACCCAGTTCATCGCAAACTTTTCCCGGGCCTTCTTCTTCGATGGCATCAACAACCTCATACACTTCTTCAAGCGTATGCCGGCAAAGCGATTGCCAGGTCTGCTTTCGGTCCCAGGCACAACCATTTTCGGGATCACGCAGACATCGCATCAATTCCAGCAATTGTCCAAGTTGCTCCAGTTGCGCCGACTTAGATGACGTCACTTACACTCCCCCTTCAGTTCGGCGTGCATCAATGATACTTTCCATATCATTCAGTTTCCCAAGCGCACTCAACAGGTGTGTCCAACTGGTCAGTTCAATCTGCATTTTTAACTCTGCTGTCCCGTTGACGCGATCACTGTGGGTTGCAATTGATAACACATAAATCGACTCGTTCGCGAGTATTGTCGTAATATCACGCAGCAATCCAGCGCGATCCTGCGATTTAATCAGTATTTCAACCGTTCGCGCTACCGGTTCATCATTGGGCAGTACGCTGCCATCCGTTTTAACAGCACTGTCATCGACCTGCTGGCTTAATAGCTGACTGGCGACTTCAACAACTTCAGGAACCGTAATAGTGCCGGTCCCCACGGAAACAAACAGTCCCTCACCATTGCGACAACCCAGCTTGCGGGCGACTTCTTCAAAGGGAATATTGACCAGGCCGGCACGGTGAAATTCGATCTCCAGCCACATCTGTCCAAATTCATGATTCTGTTCACGGTCTTGTGATTTAAACCACTGCTGAATCTTCGCCTGCGCCCTGGGTGTTTGCGCAAAACCCAAGTGCGGCTTAAGCCAGTCGCGGCTTGGCACATTCAATTCACTTGAGATAACCTCAACTCTGTCTCCAGTTTTTAACTGGTAGTTCAGCGGCACCAATTTGTCATTAACACGGGCGCCAGAGCAATGGTTTCCAACTTCTGTATGAACGTAATATGCGAAATCCAGCGGTGTCGCTCCGGCCATCATATCCACGACATGACCTTCTGGTGTAAAGACATAAACGCGCTGGTCAGATTCCGCATCATTGCGTAACTGTTCTGCCAGGCCGCCGACCATGCCCATTTCATCGTGCCAGGCCAGCACCTGGCGCAGCCATTCAATCTTGCCGGCAAAACCATCCTGGTAGCCGGGATCATCGATGCCTTCCTTGTAGCGCCAGTGTGCACATACACCTAGTTCTGCATCATCATCCATGCTGAATGTACGAATCTGGACTTCCAGTATCTTCTGCTCAGGACCAATGACAGCAGTGTGCAGGGATTGGTAACCATTGGCTTTGGGGTTGGCAATATAGTCATCAAACTCATTGGGAATGACACGCCACAGGTTGTGAACAATACCCAGAACGGTATAGCAATCCCGTGTTTCCGGCACTAATACCCGAACAGCCCTGATATCATATATCTGATCAAAATCCAGTTGTTTGCGCTGCATCTTGCGCCAGATACTGTAAATACTCTTGGGGCGCCCACTGACTTCCGCATCAATACCAGCGCGGTTGAACTGTCGCCTGAGTTCTTCTGTTACCTCGGCAATAAACCGTTCCCGGTCAACGCGACGTTCATCAATCAGTTTGGCAATGGATTTATAATTTTCCGGTTCCAGATAACGGAAGGACAGGTCTTCCAACTCCCACTTGAGCTGACCAATACCCAGACGATGAGCCAGAGGTGCGTAAATATCGAAAATCTCACGCGCAACTCTTTTCCGCTTTTCGTCCCCGGCCTGTTTCAAAGCACGTATGGCACAAGTTCGTTCAGCCAGTTTAATCAGCGCAACACGAACATCATCAACCAGGGCCAGCAACATCTTGCGCACATTTTCGACTTGTACATCATTCTGACCCAATACACGTCGCTTGCTGGTATCCGTGTCATTTATCGCTGCCATGCGTAACACCCCTTCCAGCAAATTGGCAACAGCGTCACCAAATTGCTCGCGAATGGTTTGCAACGACAAACGAGTTTCACGGACAGGACGATAGAGAAGCGCAACAACGATCGCTTCATCATTGAGGTGCAGCTGCGCCAGTATCTCTGACATCTCCAGTCCGGTATGGTAACTGCTGACGCCAGGTGTCCAGTCATTCTGGCTTGCCCGTACCGAGAGTTCGATTTGCCAGCTTAAATCACAAGCCCGGCGCAGTTGATCATGGTTATCCAGGGCCACATAGCTTTCCAACCGTGATAGCCATTGCTCAAAATTAACACTGCCATCCGGGTTGAATGAGTAGCCGCCGCGAACCTGTACCATGAATTATGCCCCACTACCCTTTCTAACAAACCGCGCCATCGACTCTACATGCCCGGTGTGCGGGAACATGTCCATTACCCCGGCATGAGTCATCTGGTATCCCTGCTGCAACAGTTCACCAGCATCCCTGGCCAATGTGGCCGGATTACAGGAAACATAGACAATCACATCGGGAGCCAGTTCATTAATGCGCTGGACGATTTCAATGGCGCCAGATCTGGGCGGGTCCAGTAATATTTTACTGTAGTGCTGGTCTGACCAGGGTTGACCATCAAACTCAGTGAACAGGTCTGCACTGAAAAAGCGCGCATTATCAATATTGTTCAGGCGCGCGTTCTCAGTAGCCCGCTCACTCATCTCCTGACTGCCCTCAACACCTGTCACCTGAGCACAGTGTTGCGCCATAGGCAGGCTGAAATTGCCCAAACCACAGAACAGGTCCAAAACGACATCATCAGGTTTTAAATCGAGTAATGACATTGCCTGCCTGATCATTTTGCGATTGATCACGGCATTCACTTGCGTGAAATCAGATGGCGAAAACTGCATCCGAATCGATTTATCGTCAGCAACCGGCAGGAAGTAACTCAGCATGTCGGAGCCGGATTCAGGCCAGAAACGTTTGACTGTAGCGGGCCCGCCGGATTGTAGAAACCACTGGATGTCATACTTGTCAGCAAACGCTTTCAACCGCGCCAGATCCTCGTCAGCCAGAGGCTGCAAGTGACGCAATATCAGGCTGACCACCAGATCCTGGTCAATATTTTCATCACTTTGTGCTGAAGACTCACCGACTGCCACTTCTATCTGTGGTATTTCACGGCAGGTATCCATGCTGTGGATTAAATCACGGAGTGGCCGGATCAACTGTCCGACCTGGGAGACCAGGACCGGGCAATGCTCCATATTGGTAATAAAGCTGTTTCCCTGCTCACGAAACCCCACCAGGACATCGCCTTTGCGGTGCACGTAACGAACCCCAAGACGCGCTTTGCGGCGATACGATAGCGTAGGACCAGCCATTGCAGGCAGAACTTCATAATCTGTCTGGTTGGCATTGTGCTGCAAGTGATTCAGCAGCACACCTTCTTTGAATTGAAGTTGTGCGGCACTATCCATATGCTGAAGAGTACAGCCACCACAAATGGATGCCACCGGACAGGGCGGTGTAACCCGGTCACTTGACTGGCTCAGCACTTCAGTGGTTTTCAACTCATCATATTGAGACCGCCGACCGGTATAGGTTGCTGTGACTTCTTCCCCTGGAAGTGCGCCATCGACGAATGCAATTTTGCCGCTGAGAGTGCCGATACCACGCCCCTCATTGCTCATTCGCTCAATAGCGATATTAACAGGTTCAGCAGGCAGCTTTTGACGCCTGCGTCGCTTGTTTCCCATGTATTTCTCACTTTCGGATTTTAGATTGATACAGTGTCAATATGATTGACTGTTAATATTAGTCAGAGATGAATCAAGAGAAGACACCCGTGGAAAGATAGCGATCGCCGCGGTCACAAATGATACAGACAATTGTTGCATTCTCTACCTGACTGGCAAGCTGCAAGGCTCCAAACACAGCACCACCCGAGGACACACCACAAAAAATACCTTCTTCACGAGCCAGTGCGCGCATGGTTTCTTCCGCATCCTTCTGGGAGATATCAACGACCCTGTCAACGCGTGACGCATCGTAAATCTCAGGCAAATACGCCAGTGGCCAGCGGCGAATACCAGGAATTTTGGACTCATCCTCTGGTTGCAGGCCAATAATTTCGATAGCGGGATTTTGTTCTTTCAAATACCGGGATACTCCCATAATCGTCCCTGTTGTCCCCATGGAAGACACAAAGTGAGTGATTGTCCCGTTGGTGGCCTGCCAGATCTCCGGGCCAGTCGTCAGATAATGAGCTTCCGGGTTATCAGTGTTGGCAAACTGATTAAGTACATACCCTTTACCCTCGGCGCCCATTTTATCTGCCAGGTCGCGAGCACCTTCCATGCCCTCGGTTTCGCTGACCAGAATAAGTTCTGCGCCATAGGCGCTCATTGCTGATTTGCGCTCTTCAGACATGTTGTCAGGCATGATCAGAACCATACGATAACCGTGAATAGCAGCCACCATCGCCAGGGCGATACCGGTGTTGCCGCTGGTCGCTTCAATCAGGGTATCACCCGGCTTGATGTCACCACGCTGCTGGGCCTGCATAATCATGTTTCTGGCAGGTCTGTCTTTAACCGAACCGGCCGGATTATTACCTTCCAGTTTCAGCAGTATCGTATTGCTCGTTTCACCGGCAAGGCGCTGCAAACGCACTAACGGCGTCTGGCCAATTTGCGAATCTATCGTCGGGTAATCCATAACCTGATCTAACAACCTCAACTCAAGGTAAACTCGAAAGCAGTAATTTTACCTTTATTTGGACTGCTGTGATAGGTCAACCCTGGTAGCTGGCACCAGGAGCAGGCGGTTTTTTTGCCAAAAAAAGCTTTCGGCTCAGCAAGGGTTTGTCTCCAAGCAGCGGAGCAAGTCGCCGTCTCATTAATACTTTGGCAAAGCTGGCTAACTCATCTTCCAGTGGTCTGTCACCCTCTTCTTCAACCCAGCATGCAAAACGCTGCAATAAGTGCCCTGGGAATGACAGGCCGGGAACTGTTTCGTGGTCCACAAAAACCAGGCCAGCTGCATCCTCAAAATCATAGCTGAGCGCAGGATCCAGATCATCAGTATCAATGCCATAACCCAATTCTTCGAGCAAACGCCATTCAAAACGGCGTAATACTGATTCAATGGCATGTCCTGACTGAAGCCCGGACAAGGCCTGTCCGTAGCGGATAAAAACATGCGCATGCCCCTCATTCACCTGCAATGTGCGCACCAGTAACTCGTTAAGATACATGGCACTAAACAAGGGATCACTTTTCAGTGTAATGGCATTACCTGCGTATTCGCTCTGATACAGTGAAAGCAGCTCTGTTTTTCCTGACAATGTCACGAGGTAGGGCTGGAACGACATCATCCGGGTTTTGCTTCGCTTGCTACTACCCGCAACGCCACGGGCCACAGCCCGCAGCAAGCCATGATCCCGGGTCAGAAAATCTACCAGGAGACTGGTATCACGATAAGGGCGGGTATGAAGCACAAATGCTGGCTGCATGTCGATACGCATGGCCAACGCTACCTCAGGTTAATTAAGACTTTGCAGTGCGCGTTCGTCATCGGCCCAACCGGACTTGACCTTCACCCACAAGTGCAGCATGACTTTACGGTCAAAAGCCGTCTCCATATCCAGGCGAGCAGCCTTGCCAATGGATTTAAGACGTTCTCCATCTTTACCAATAATGATCTGTTTCTGGCCCGCTTTCTCTACCAGAATCAGACCATGAATATGAACGCTGTTTTTATTTATCTCGAATCGTTCAATTTCAACCATGGCTTCATACGGCAGCTCATCCCCGAGCTGTCGGGTAATTTTTTCACGAATCAGTTCTGCTGCCAGGAAACGTGATGAACGGTCTGTCACCTGGTCTTCCGGAAATAAAAACGGCGACGCCGGCAAATGCGGTCTGACAGTTGCCAGTACCGTATCGAGGTTATGACCACCGAGAACCGTCAATGGGATAATTTCAGCAAAATCCCGCTTTTTTGATAAGCGATCCATATGGGGCAACAAACGTTCCCGTTGCTCGAGCAAATCAATTTTATTAATCAGCAACAACACCGGCTTTTTGATCGATGCCAGGGCATCCAGTACCATCTGGTCCTCTTCATTGAATGTCAGCCGGTCAACCATGAACAACACAACATCAACATCTTTCAGTACTTCCAGCACGGTAGCATTCATCGCGCGGTTCAGTGCCTTGTGATCTGCTTTATGAAGACCCGGGGTATCAACAAAAATAAATTGTGTATCACCTTCAGAACGAATGCCGGTAACACGGTGCCGGGTGGTCTGCGGTTTTCTGGATGTAATACTGATTTTCTGTTCAAGCAGGTAGTTAAGAAGCGTCGACTTGCCCACATTCGGCCGCCCCACTATGGCAATAAAACCACATCGCTTTTCCTGCTCAGTCGACACATCTGACATTTTAAAGTTCTCCTGAGGGTGACTCACTGATCAACGTTAACATAGCTGCAGCAGCATCCTGCTCAGCCTTACGCCGACTACTTCCCGTCCCTTTTGCTGTATGCGCTGACAAGGCTGTCCGGCACACAACATGAAATTTTTGTTCATGCTCTTCACCGGCAATTGTTGCAACCTCATAGCCTGGCAAAGGCAAGCCCTGTTGCTGCATCATTTCCTGCAAGCGTGTCTTGGCATCCTTAATCTCATCCAGCGACTCTGTCGGCAGATCATCGCGCATTAGCTTGTCAACGCACTCGTAGCAAGCATCATAGCCGCCATCTTTATAAACCGCTCCCAGAATCGCCTCCACCGCGTCGCAGAGGTTGGAGTCCCGGTCTGCACCACCGCTTTTACGCTCTCCCAAACCCAGCACCAGAAGTTCATTGATACCCAGCTTTCTGCCCAGTGTTGACAGGGCCTGACGATTTACCAGACTGGCCCTGGCCTTGCTCATATCCCCTTCGCTTGCCGAGGGGTGATGCATGAATAGTATATCGGCCATGATCAGCCCCAAGGCGGCATCACCTAAAAACTCAAGGCGTTGATTGTTCTGGGCGCCGACGCTGCGGTGCGTTAATGCCTGTTTAAGAAGACTGCTATCGTTAAAACGATAACCTAACTTTGATTGCAGTGTTGATAATTGCGAAGCAAGCATCAGGGAACCGTCTCCTGAAAATCTATTGTCAGATGCCATCCCATTAATATGTCAACATCAATGCTATAGTCGAAAATCAGCATCGTTCTCCCTGAGTCACGCTCAATGCGAAGATAACCTGCCTGGAAAGTGTCGATATGATTCAATCGCATGTTGGCACTAAAGTCATTGAGTATCTGACTGCCCGACATTCTTTCAGCCTCACCAGCATGCACCATTTGCCTGGCCGTGGTCACCATATAATGATAATCCAGGTATGCTGGCGTTATGCGATAGACGATATAAATTGCAGGAACAACAAGAATCAGCAGCAGAACTGGCAGGGCTCTGCTTATCAATGATGGGTCAGTATCTACTCCAGGTTTCCAAACACTCATGCAAGTCCTGGGCTGAGTTCAACCTTTATTGAATAAACTGATTTCTACTGAAGCTGGGCAGGTTCAAGCCGGGTTCTTTATGCATCCAGACAGCAAAGGCCTTACCCACAATATTGGACTCAGGAACCGGCCCCCAAACGCGGCTATCAGCGCTATTGTCACGGTTATCCCCCATCATGAAGTAGTGTCCAGCAGGAACGACCCAACTGGTCCGTCCTGCCCGACTGCCCCGGTTAATAATTTGTGAGCGGTGTGTCACATCGCCAATCGTTTCATTAAACAGGGTGCCTTCACGCATGCCAGATGATGTTTCCACTGCCACATCTCCCACTACATCGATTGCAACAGGATCGCCGTTAATTCTTAGTACCTTGTCAACATATTCAATCGTATCGCCGGGCAAGCCAATAACACGTTTGATAAAATACTGGTTCTCATGCGGAGGGATAAAAACCATCACTTCACCACGTTCAGGCTCATTATTTTCCATGATTTTGGTACCGATAACCGGCAGTCTCAGTCCATAATGGTATTTGTTTACCAGTATGAAATCACCGACTTCAAGTGTCGGTATCATGGAGCCGGACGGAATCTGGAAAGGCTCCACCAGAAATGATCGTAGCAACAGGACAATAGTCAGAACCGGCAGGAAAGACTTCGCGTACTCAACTACAACAGGCTCCTGCCCACCATTTTCTGCAGCCTTTCTCCCTGGTGCCAGCAGAAAACGATCCAACAACCAGATAAATGCACAAATTGCGACCAGAACTACCAGCACCAGGGAAAAATCGATGTCCATTAACTGTCTACCTTGAGAACGGCGAGGAAGGCTTCCTGGGGCACTTCCACATTGCCCACCTGCTTCATGCGTTTTTTACCGGCTTTTTGTTTTTCCAGCAATTTCTTCTTACGGGTTACGTCACCACCATAACATTTGGCTGTGACATTTTTTCGCAAGGCTTTAACGGTTGAGCGCGCAACAATCTGACCGCCAATCGCCGCCTGAATCGCCACATCAAACATCTGTCGAGGTATTAATTCTTTCATTTTTTCCACTAACACACGCCCCTTGCCATGCGCCTGGTCGCGATGAACAATCATCGCTAACGCATCAACCCTGTCGCCATTGATCATGACATCAAGACGAACCAGGCTGGCAGTCTGGAAACGGATAAAGTGGTAATCCAGTGAGGCGTATCCGCGGCTGGCAGATTTCAGTTTATCAAAAAAGTCCATGACCACTTCCGCCATCGGCAATTCATAACTGAGAGATACCTGGCTGCCGATAAACTGCATATCACGCTGCACACCACGTCGGGCAACACACAAAGAGATAATATTGCCCAGGTGTTCCTGAGGTACAAGTATGCTGGCCAGCACTATCGGTTCACGAGTTTCAATGATCGAGGCTGTCGGCGGCAAAGCGGACGGGCTTTCTACCTTAACGACTTCATTGTTTCGCGTCACTACCTCATACACAACGGTCGGAGCTGTGGTAATGAGGTTAATATCATATTCGCGCTCAAGCCGCTCCTGCACAATTTCCATGTGCAGCATGCCCAGGAAACCACAACGGAACCCAAACCCGAGGGCATCAGAACTTTCGGGCTCATAAAACAAGGACGCATCATTAAGGGTCAGTTTTTCCAGCGCATCCCGGAAATCTTCAAAGTCATCCGCAGAAACCGGATACAGTCCGGCAAACACCTGCGGCTGCACTTTCATGAAACCTTCCAGTGCCGGTGTATCAGGAGTCGACGCCAGAGTCAGTGTGTCACCAACGGGGGCGCCCTGAATGTCCTTGATCCCGGCAATGATATAGCCCACTTCACCAGCCTGTAATACATCCAGATTGTGGCGTTTGGGATCGAAGTAACCAACATGATCGACAACATGGCCTTTGCCAATGCTTTTAGCAATGATCTTGTCGCCTTTTTTAAGCGAGCCATGCATGACGCGAACAAGAGAAACAACCCCGAGGTAGTTATCAAACCAGGAATCAATGATCAGGGCTTGTAGTGCACCTTCTCTGTTACCCTGGGGTGGCGGCACCAGGCGCACCAGTTCCTCAAGAATGTCCTCAATGCCCATGCCTGATTTGGCACTGGCAGGAACCGCTTGGGAAGCATCGATGCCGATTATTTCTTCAATTTCCTGACGAACTTTATCAGGATCTGCTTGTGGCAGGTCCATCTTGTTCAAGACAGGAATCACTTCCAGCCCCTGTTCAATGGCGGTATAACAGGTTGCAACAGACTGGGCTTCCACACCCTGCCCGGCATCAACGACCAGCAACGCCCCTTCGCAGGCCGCCAGGGAGCGGGACACTTCGTAGGAAAAGTCGACGTGTCCGGGTGTGTCAATGAAGTTTAGCTGATATTGCTCACCATCACGTGCTTTGTAAAACAGGGTGACGCTTTGCGCCTTGATGGTGATGCCCCGCTCTTTTTCAATTTCAAGCGAATCAAGCACTTGCTCGGCCATTTCCCGGTCAGTCAGACCGCCACAATATTGAATAAAGCGGTCTGCCAGGGTGGATTTGCCGTGGTCGATGTGAGCAATAATGGAGAAATTTCGTATACGGCTGAGATCGGTCACTTAGGAGAATCACTCGTTACTCTGGAGGGCGCCAAGTCTACAGGAACAAAGCGCCACTGTCAGTTGCTTTCCGTGCATCAAGTGCACGATTGGCTACTGCAATTCAATAGCCAGTGTGCTGCCCCGGCCATTGCGAATGACACGCACGGGCACATAGCCGGTTTCCGGCAATTCAGCCACAACCGCCTCAAAATCAGCCAGGGATGTCACTGAGCGGTGGTTAAGCATGACAATGATATCGCCTGATGAGAGGCCAGCCTGGCGGGCTGGCCCCTGACGCAGTTCGTCGATCATGACACCGCCTTCGGACAATTCAGCGACACCTTCAGCCTGCTCTGGCATGACAGGCGCTACCGTCAGTGCCAGGGTATTACCCCGAGGCTGGCTGGGCGGGCTCGCGCCTTGCGCCAGTTCGCTACCGGGCAGTGCACCAACCACGACGGGCAAATCCAGTTGCTGGCCTTCCCTTAACAACGTAATTGTTGCCTCAGTACCCGGCCTCACCTGACCAACATAATAGGGAAGCTGCGAGGACTCATTAATCGGAATGTCATTAAAGGCAATCACGATGTCATTATTTTCAATCCCTGCGCGCTGTGCCGGGCTGTCAGGCTGCACCTCATCCACAAAGGCACCAAGCGGTGCATCCAGGCCATACGCCTGAGCCAGACCGTAATTGACATCTTTAATCAAAACCCCCAGCAACCCCCTGCTGACACTTCCCGATTCTTTGAGCTGCTCGATAACGTTGAGTGCCATATTGCTGGGTATGGCAAATGAAATGCCGTTTGAGCCACCGGTACTGCTGAGAATTTGCGAATTAATGCCGACGACCTGCCCTTCCAGGTTAAACAACGGACCGCCTGAGTTGCCCTGGTTAATCGCCACATCCGTCTGAATAAAAGACACATAGTTAGTGGAGCCACGAGATGGCACACTGCGTGACTTGGCGCTGACAATACCTGCTGCTGCGGAAAACTCCAGACCAAAAGGTGAACCAATCGCTAACACCCATTCACCAACACGCAATGCATCAGAATTGCCAAACTGGACGGCATGCAGGTTGTCGGCATCTATCTTGAGCAGAGCCACATCCGATAATTCATCGCTGCCAATCACTTCAGCAAAAAATTCACGCCTGTCATTCAGTGTGACGGTAATTCGGTCAGCATTAGCGACGACATGATGGTTAGTGATGATGAAACCATCCTCACTCATGATAAAGCCAGATCCCACACCGCCGCGAGGGCGTGTCGGCAAATCAGGTAAATCCAGCTCTTCTTCCGGCTGGAGCTGGCGAAGCAATTCTTCCAAATCATCCCTGTCTGCGCCTGAACGCGCGGGGACCTGTTGGCGAGTAGTGATATTGACAATGGTGGGAGAGTTCGCGGCAACCAACTCGGCGAAATCGGGCAGCATGGCCTGAGCGGATACTTTTCCGGCAGTCAAGGCCATAACCAGGCACAACCAGAGCCCCAAAGGAGAAAGCGTGGACACCAGTTGCCGGAATGAGAGCCGTTGGTCTTGAGAGAAATGCATGAACGCTCCGCAGTTGTCAGTCGTCAAAGAACTTTAACATACCGCGATGCGTCCGGGGGTTCAATGCTGAGATATAACTTTCATGCTGCCATGCTGTGTTGCAGAAGCCTGGGTTTCTATTGCTGACCGACTGCTTCAGTGGACTGTGGCACAGGCAACAGTTCTCGGTCTGAGACCGGTCTGAGCAGGGGCGACTCACGCAGTATATTGAACGGCGTCGACTCTTCAGCCGTGCGCGACGGTATGGATACACTACGGATATAGTCGTTCAGGCGACGTTGTGCATCCTGGTCCACCACAGAGGCAGTGTTAGCTATATTCTGGTTCAATTGCGCTGAGGACTGTGTCTCTGCCGTCATCGGCACTGATGATTCAGACTGATTTTGCCAGGCCATAGCAGGTGATGCACTGCCAGAGCCTTCCGTGGAAAGCATATTTTGCATGCCGGCGAACACAGCCAGTGCGACAGTTGCAGCGACAGCCACTCTGCCGCCGACTTGCCACCAGCGACCTGCATTAGCTTTGTTCACAAGGGGCCCGGTTTGCTGGACTGGTGTTTCATTAGCAACGTCAGCGGCAATGCGCTCACTCAAAGACAAGCCATCCCGAGACTGTGATGACGGTAACGGTTCAGCCCAGGGTTCTGCTCGCAAGCCATCCCGTATCAGGTGAAAACGCTCCCAATGATCAAGCCACTCAGGATGAGACTCTAATTCGTTATTCAGGCGACGGTATTCAAAGGCTGACAACTCTCCATCCATCAAGGCAGAGAGTGCCTCTGGCCCGGATACGGCGGTTGAAGATTTTGAATCGTTGCTATGATCCTGACTCATTAAAAGCCCTCTTGTCTCATTAACTGGTCTGTCTCTGACGCCGATAAGTTCCTGGTCAGCCCATTTCCAGACCATCTAAATTTTAAAGACTATCTCGTTCGTTCTATGCCAGTTTGACAGACACCATGGCAGAGAGTTCCCTGGTTAAGGTCAATTTGTCATAAAATTCAGGCAAGAACGCAAGTCACCGCCAGCAAACTCCCTTTTGATCATCAGTTAGCCGACCTAAACTCTTGAATTCGTTTATCTATTGCCTCCCTGGCACGAAATATACGCGATCTTACCGTACCCACCGGACAATCCATCACCTGGGTAATATCCTCGTAGCTTAACCCGGAAAACTCCCGCAGGCTAAAGGCGGTTCGCAGTTCTTCAGGCAGCTCTTCAATAGCAAGCTGTATGACTTTTCGCAAATCTTCCTTTTCCATTGCTGCATCGGGGCTTTCCAGCTCTCGCAGCAAACTGCTGTCATCAACCAGTTGAGCATCATTTACATCCACATCCGTACTCGGTGGACGCCGGCCTTTGGAAACCAGGTAATTCTTGGCCGTATTTACGGCAATCCGATACAGCCAGGTATAGAAGGCACTATCACCACGAAATGACGATAACGCTCGATACGCCTTCAAAAAAGATTCTTGGGCAACATCTTCCGCTTCGTAAGGGTCTTTGACAAAACGACCAATCAGACCGAGCACTTTATGCTGGTACCTTAGCACTAACAGGGTAAAAGCCTGGGTATCGTTTTTCAGTACACGTTCTACGAGCTGATTGTCGGTTTCTTGATTATCCATAGGTTCGACTGCAGTACCCTGACCCCATTAGTAAGTATTTATCCAGAACGCACCAAAAGACTGACTATCTTTGCAAAAGTTCCCAGAGTCTATAGAATTCTGAATCCCCGCACCACCATCTTCAGGAGCCTTTAGCGTGCACGATTTTGATATTTTAATCATTGGCAGTGGTGCTGCAGGTTTAAGTCTTGCGCTTAAAACGGCAGATAAAGCACGCGTTGCAGTACTGAGCAAGGGACAATTGAACCAGGGTGCTACTTTCTGGGCGCAAGGTGGGATTGCCGCCGTACTGGATGAAAATGACAGCATTGATGCCCATATCGAAGACACATTGAACTCCGGCGCCGGATTATGCAACTACAATATGGTTAAACATATCGTAGAACATAGCCAGGAAGCGATTGCCTGGTTGGTAGAACAAGGGGTCCCTTTTACAGTTATTCCACCTGACGATGCTCACCCGGGCACTGACCAGCAACCATTGAACAGCCATAACCTGAAGCCGCTGCACCTGACCCGGGAAGGTGGCCACAGTCATCGCCGGATTATTCATGCAACCGATGCGACAGGAAGAGCTGTTTTTGAAACGTTGCGTGACAAGGCATTGAACACTGCTGGCATTACCCTCTTTGAAAGACACCTGGCTGTTGATTTGATAACCGAGGAAAAACTGGGGCTGGATGGAAAAGCGTGTATCGGCGCTTATGTCTATAACAACGATACTGAAGAAGTTGAAACGTTTAAAGCACGCTGTGTTGTCCTTGCCAGTGGCGGTGCAAGCAAAGCCTACCTTTACACCACCAACCCGGACAGTGCGACCGGCGATGGTATTGCAATGGCCTGGCGCGCTGGCTGCCGTGTCAGCAACATGGAATTTAATCAGTTCCACCCAACCTGTTTGTTTCACCCACACGCAAAATCGTTTTTGATCAGTGAGGCACTTCGCGGCGAAGGCGCCACGCTTGAATTACCTGACGGCACCCGATTTATGCCGCAATTTGACGATCGTGCAGAACTCGCACCTCGCGATATTGTTGCCAGGGCAATCGATCATGAGATGAAGCGCCTGGGTTGCGACTGCGTTTATCTGAACATCAGCCACAAACCCGCCGAGTTTATTAAAAGTCATTTCCCAACCATTCACGCACGCTGTCTTGAGTATGGCATTGATATCACCAAAGAGCGTATACCGGTAGTCCCTGCCGCTCACTATACTTGTGGCGGTGTTGCAGTTGACAAGTTTGGTCGCAGTGATATCCCCGGGCTATATGCAATTGGCGAGACCAGTTGTACTGGATTACATGGCGCCAACAGGATGGCCAGCAACTCGTTGCTGGAATGCTTTGTACTGGCGTTTGGTGCAGCAGACGACATTCTGGCAAAGTTGCAAAGCGACCAGGGTGGCAAACCTGAAATTCCAGAATGGGACCACAGTCGAGTTACCCAGTCTCATGAGGAAGTGGTAGTCGCGCATAACTGGGATGAGTTACGCCGGATGATGTGGGATTACGTAGGAATCGTGCGCAGTAACCGGCGTCTTGACCGGGCCCACAATCGCTTGCTGCTGCTGGAACAGGAAGTGCGGGACTACTATGCCAGCCATCGTGTTTCCAGAGACCTGCTGGAATTGAGGAACCTGATTTTAGTTGCGCGCTTGATTGTCGACTCAGCCAGGCTGCGTCACGAAAGCCGGGGCCTTCATTTCAATATTGATGTACCGGATCGTCTGCCGGAAGCGCATGACACCGTGTTATCGCCGCTTACCGGATCAGCCAGTTGAGTCTGTAACTGACAACGTTCTTTGCGAAGGTTGTCAACGGCTGTCAACGTAGCTGGCAAGATACTCACGACTGTCCACAGCCGCCTGACAAACCCGGCACGCCTGGAGCTGGCAAACTCCTGGCAATAGACCACCTGCCCCAGACCCGAGTAATACAGACAAGTGACTTTGACGGGTATCCATCGCCCTTGCGCTGATTCCAGCAATATCTGTGTGTCATTCAAGACCGAGATTTTTGTGACACTATCCGAGATGAAAAACCAGTGATACCAGGAAATGAATAATGACATCATTGCCAGCAATACAATCACAGCCGGCGGTTCTGCTACGATGACAGCCATTGCCGCCAGGCAATACATGAAAGTCACCATCCGGTTCTGTTTGCGATCAGTGGGGCATGGTTTTTTCACGGGCCGCGAATGCTCTGATTTGGCCTACCATCTCTCTTAATTCGGGATCAGGGTGTTCAACCCTGTCTACCAGACAGGCAAAAAGGTCCTGATCCTCTTCCGCAAGCAGACGAGCATAAATCTGTAGGGATTTCTGTGGCAATGTTGGCAGGCATGTTTCAGCGAAGGGCAGCAGTAAAATATCCAGCTCCCACATCCCGCGACGGCTGTGCCACAACAACTTCTTATAAGCAATTTCTGATACCATAACTTCTCTCTGACAGGCTGACAGCAGATGCTGTAGTAATATAGCTATTCTAACGCAATCTGCGCAGGCTTGCTGGATCTGCACCCGAAATCGAACAACCAACGAAAAGGCATGATGGCCAATATGATGTTAAACAACGAAGACACCACTACCAACTTCTCATTACTTGCTCTTAGCGGGAAAGATGGCAGGCGTTTTCTGCAGGGGCAGTTGAGCTGTGATATGGATCAGTTGCAGGACGGACAAATATTGCCTGGTGCCCTTTGCAACCTGAAAGGACGCGTGGTAGCCAGTATGCGGGTATGGCAATGTAATGATGTGATTTATCTGTGTGCTGGTCAGGGGATGGCAGACATTATTGCTAATACGTTGAACAAATACATGGTGTTCTTTGATTGCCAGCTAAGCATCGTCACAGAGCAGTATCAGCTTTGGCGAATGGCGGACGCAGCCTCCTCTGATGCCGCCAAGGCGCTGGCAACAAACACGATCCTGAATGATGGCAGCAACTTCGCAGTTTGCCTGGATAAAACCGACCGGCTTGGCACCCGCTACGAACTCTTTGTCGCTGGTGAGTCCAATGCCTCAGCATTAATGGCTCAATTACCCGATACCCTGGAACCGGCCAGCCCAGAGCACTGGGCAGTGGCCAGCACAGAATCCGCCTGGGTCATGATTCGCCCGGAAATCAGCGAAAAATATACGCCGCAGTTACTGAATTATGATCTCAACGGAACCGTTAATTTCAAGAAAGGCTGTTATACCGGCCAGGAAGTCATTGCCAGAATGTATTATCGGGCAGAAGCCAAACAACGCCTGTATCGGCTGCAGCGTCCGTCAAATTCTGAGGTATCAGACTTCGGGATTAACAAAGCAGACAATATTGTTTTCACGGCTGAAGATGGTGAACGTGTTGTCCAGCTTGTGATTGCCTCTACTGATGACACTCGTCGTCATCCTGATATCGAGACAATCACAAACTAACATCAGAAAACAGCCTCGTCAGGCGCCGCTTTCTGGCCCTGCCACCGTAGCTGAATTATCGCTGCTGTTATCCCTTGTGCGCTGGCTTTGCATGTCATCCAGCTTACGGGAGACGGCCTCAGGCGAGCCCGTGTGTCGTGCCATCAGATCATACACAACTGGTACCACAAACAAAGTCATGATGGTGGTCATCAAAACACCTGAGAAAATAACCGTACCCAGCAGAATCCGGCTCTCTGAACCTGCTCCGGCAGCCAGAATCAACGGCAGCGCGCCAACAAGGGTAGACAGTGCTGTCATGATGACGGGTCGCAAACGCATATCACAGGCTTGAATTAAAGCGTCGCGAAACGATAGGCCCTCATCCCGCTGCTGGTTGGCAAACTCGACAATGAGAATACCGTTTTTACTGGCAATACCCACCAGAACGATCAAGCCAATATTGGTGTAAATATTCAGCGTTCCATCGGTTAACAACAGGCCGATCAAGGCACCGAAAATTGCCAAAGGTACAGTTGTCATAATGATCATCGGATGGATAAAACTTTCAAACTGGGCAGCAAGCACCAGGAAAACCACCAGCAGCGCCATAGAGAAAATAAACAGCAAGCCGCCGCTGGCTTCTTTCAGTTCCAGCGACTCCCCTTTGTAATCAATCTGGGCGTGCTCTGGAAGTTCCTCCAACACCACATTTTCCAGAAAAGCCAATCCCTCATCCAATGTGACTCCGGGCTGCAAATCGGCGCTGACTGTAATAGCCCGGGTTCGGTTATAACGGTTCAACGTATTAGGTGACGAACTGTTTTCTACCGTGATCAGGTTTGACATGGGTATCAACTGACCCGTATTTTCGGAACGAACATATATGTTGGTCAGGTCATCAGGAGATGCCCGTTGCGCATCTTCAGCCTGCAAAATCACATCATATTCTTCACCACCATCAACATAGGTGGTAACCCGGCTTTCACTCATCATGGCCTGTAACGTGCGACCAATACTTTGGATGGAAACACCCAGGTCGGCTGCGCGGGTTTTATTGACAGTAATTGTCAGACTGGGCCTTGTTTCCAGAAAGTCCGAACGCATCGGCGAAAACAGACCACTGGCATCAGCACGGCTTATTACGATATCCCGCCACTGGGCCAGCTCCTGGTAGCTGCGGCCGCCCAGAACAAATTGCACGGGCTGACCACCACCTCCGCGCACCAGACCCGAGCGCATGAAGGCATTGATTCTGACGCCGGGAATTTCTTGCCAGGTATCCATCAACTCACTCATCACCTGCCCTGTAGCTTTGGGCCGGTTTTGCCAATCAGGCAATGCGATGATACTCATGCCGCTGTTAACGCCGCTGCCTCCGCCAAATCCAGGCATCATGGTGACAAAACTTTCGATTTCACCCCGTTCGAGATAGGCAGTCAATGTCTCCTGCATAAGTTCAGACTGTTCTCTCATGTATTCCATACTGGCACCTTCAGGGCCTTGCATCATCGCCATCAATACGCCTTGATCCTCCTGCGGAGAGAACTCAGAAGGGACACTTTGCCAAAGCAAAACAACCAGCCCGGCAATCACACAAAGCCCAAGGACGACTGCGGCACGGAAGCGTAAACAATACTCGAGCGACTGGTGATAGCCACGTTGCAACCAGCTGAAAAACCGGTCAACAGCCCGGGTCAGAAAACTCTCACTGGCATGCTGTTTTAACAATTTGGAAGCCATCATGGGTGTCAGTGACAGAGCCAGCACAGTGGAAAAAACAACAGCACCACCAATAGTCACCGCTAGCTCGAAGAACAGAATCCCCATGTTGCCTTCCATAAAGATAACAGGCACAAACACAGCCAGCAGTACCAGCGTAGTGGCAATAACAGCAAACCCCACCTGTCTGGCACCATTATATGCAGCCAGCAAAGGCGGTTCTCCTGACTCCACGCGACGCTGAATATTCTCCAACACAACAATGGAATCATCTACGATCAAACCCACACTGAGTACCATCGCCAGCAACGTAATCAGATTGATCGTCAAACCAAAAGCAAGAAGCACAATGAACGCTGAAAGCAGGCATACCGGAATCGTGACCGCTGGGATCAGCATGCTACGGAACGACCCCAGGAACATGTATATAACAAGACTGACCAGGACCACCGTCATAAATATGGTCGAATACACGGAGTCGATGGCTTCTTCAATAAACTGAGCGTCACTATTCGATAGTGTCAACTGCATATGGGAAGGCAGGGTCGTATTGATACGGTCAATAACCGCCATCGTATCCTGAACAACACTCAGGCTATTGGCAGTAGATTGTTTTACGATACCCAGGCCAACAGCTTGTTCGCCGTTACCCTGAAAGTCAGAGCGGGTATTGGCTGCACCTAATTCCACACGTGCCACTTCACCCAGGGTTATCTGGTGACCATCCGCCCCTCTGGCGATGACCAGGGCAGAGAAGTCTTCAGGGGTTTGATAAACCCGCTCAACGCGAACGGTAAATTCACGTTCCTGAGAATCAATGCGCCCTGCCGGTAATTCCAGGTTTTGGCGCCGCAAAGCAGCCTCGACATCGGTTACCGTCAAACCTCTAGCGGTCAACGCCACCCGATCCAGCCAGACACGCATGGCATAACCACCACCACCCATCACACTGACACTGGCCACACCATCAATGACAGAAAACTGATCTACCAAATAACGTTCAGCGTAATCGTTGAGTTCCAAATAACTCATTTGTGTACTGGTAAGGTTGAAAAACGCAATCGGACGGGAATCAGCATCAGCTTTGGCAATAATCGGAGGATCAACGTCTTCCGGCAGACGCCGGGTAACACGCGATATCTTGTCACGGATATCATTAGCAGCCTGGTCTATGTCACGGCCAACATCAAACTCGACCGATACACGCGAACTACCATCACTGCTTGAGGAAGAAATGATATTGACGCCCTCAATACCATTAATCTGTTCTTCAATCAGCTGCGTGATCTGTTGCTCAATAATTTCTGCTGAGGCACCCGGATAGCTTGTGCTTACAGAAACAATCGGCGGGCTCGTGTCGGGGTATTCCCGTACTGTCAGTTGCGAAAAAGACATCAAACCAAAAGCCACCAGCAGCAAACTTATAACAGTTGCAAACACAGGCCGTTTTACAGAAACATCAGACAATAACATGATGACTTTCCCCTTAGCCCTTAACCTGCGTTATTAACAATACGGACAGGGGTGTCAGGTCTAACCTGCCCTACTCCTTCGGTTATCACCTGCTGACCAGGCACTAACCCTTCAAGAATCTCAACGCGCCCAGGCTGCCTGGCACCGACTTTTATGACTGTTTGCCGCGCGATATTTTCATCATCAACCAAATAAACATATTGTCTGCCCTGCATCGGCACTACCGCTTCTTCAGGAACAACAATCGTCTCCCGTTGATCCAGTAACATATCCACTGTCATCAACATCCCCGGACGCAACTGACCGTCAGGGTTAGGTATTTCTGCACGCACCTGGACAGAGCGTGTCGCAGGATCGATTCGAGAACCTACAACGGTAACCACACCAGAGAATGTGCGGTCCTGGTAAACAATACTTTTGGCTTCAATACTGGCCCCGACGTTGATATCAGCCAGGAAAACTTCCGCTACGGTGAAGTCTAGTTTTATCGTCGAAATATCATCAAGTGTCGTGATGACAGTATTGGGGGAAACGAGAGATCCTTCACTGACCTGCCTGAAGCCCAGTACACCGTCAAAAGGTGCCATAATCAGGCGATCACTCATATCGGCAACGACACCTTGCAATCTCGCTTCTGCGGTATTAACACGGTTACCTGCGGTATCAAGATCGGACTGGGAAACCAGGTTCAGGTCAGCCAGAGGCTGAAAGCGATCAAACTGCAAACGCGCATCATCCACTGCCAATTGCGCCTCTTCAAGTCGTGCCATTTCAGCAGAGTTTGTCAGTTCCACCAGAACATCGCCTCGCTGCACCTGATCACCGTCGCTGAAACGAACCCGGCTAACGGTATCAGAAACTTTTGCTGTCACATTGACCGATTCATTGGCCATGGCCGTGCCGACTGACTGAACCCGATTGATCATTTCTTCATAACCTACCGTCGCCACTGTCACAGGTGTCGCTGCCATACCACCGGGTCTGCCGGGGCCCCCAGCAAAACCACCAGCACCTGAACTCTGCTCATTCAGTTTATAGAAAACTGAAACAGTCAGAACCACAACAGCAATAAGAAAAAGTATTAGTAGAGGGTGACGTAAAATAGCTCGCAAAACTCTGGCTCCGTTCGAATACAGTCAGGGTCAGAAAAACCGACTCGGCATGATGGATCATCGCACTTTATACAAGCGCCAGTAGTAACAAAGTGTTACCCAAAAAAGGACTTAATATGGATAATGTCACTGTCAGCATGGACCAGTAACATACAACTCAGGAACTACACGATAACGCCGTACAACCCGGGTGATTTCTGGCCCATTCGGGTCGTTTGGCTGATAATGTCCCCTGGTCGCGATAAGGAGACCGCAGAGCCTGGAACAGTTCATCAAAGGGCTGCTGGTCGCCTCCATCCAATGACTCTATCGCCTGCTGAACCAGATAGTTACGTAAAATAAATGCCGGATTGCTTGAAGACATCAATTGGTGACGACGCTCCTGGCTGGTTCCTTTGAGCACTGACCGATATTCTAGTGCAAACTGTCGGTATAAGGGCAGGTTGTCATCCAGCACTTTACCATCATAGAGTGCATCATTAACGCAGTGCTGCAGCTCTGTAACAGCCTGACTCCCAGAGTCGGCGGTTCCTTCGTTCTCCTGCGGCCCATTAACTGAAAACTGTTTTAACCGATCAAAGAAAATTGTCATATCGGTTTCCTGAGACTGCAGCAAATTTTCGAGCATTTTAATGATGCCCTGATGACGAGGTTCGAATTCCTCCAAACCCAGCTTGTGACACATCATCTGCTGATACAGGCTTTCATAACGCGATGACAGTGACTCAACAATTGACTGTAATGCCTCATGATCAGGAATGACCACAGCCAGCGCATTTGCTAACTGGTACAGGTTCCACTGCACAATACGTCCCTGGTTCTCAAACCGGTAACGGCGCTGACCGGCATCGGTGGTATTCGGAGTCCAGCTGGGGTCGTAGGCATCTAACCATCCATAGGGGCCATAGTCGATCGTTAACCCCATGGCTGACATATTATCCGTATTCAATACACCGTGAACAAAACCGACCCGGGCCCAATCAACAGCAAGTTTAAGTGTTTGCTCACACAGCGTTTCAAACCATGCCAGGACGGCACTAACATCCAGATCTGAGTCAGGAGTAAACGGCACATGCCCGGTTGAAGTGTTCGAGAGCGCATAATGAATCAGCTGTTTAAGCATCGCTGAATCTCCCAACGATGCAGCTAATTCGAAATGACCGAAACGCAAAAAAGACGGTGCTGCCCGGCAAACAATAGCCCCCTGTTCAGGAGCCGGATTACCGTCATAAAAAACATCCCTGACGACAGAGTCTCCGGTCAAAACAAGGCTCAGTGCGCGGGTAGTGGGAATCCCCAGACAGGCCATCGCTTCACTGCAAAGATATTCCCTGACGGAAGAACGCAGCACAGCCCTGCCATCAGCGAACCGCGAATAGGCAGTCGGTCCGGCTCCCTTGAGTTGCAAGGTCCAGTTCTGACCGTCTCGCGCTGATACGTCACCCAGGTTGATGACCCGGCCATCACCCAGTTGGCCAGCCCATTGGCCAAACTGGTGACCGCCATAGCACATCGCATAAGGCTGACTGCCAGGCGGTAAAGCATTGCCACTCAGCCATTGCAGGCGATTTTCCGGATCTTGCCAGGCTGTCGGCAAACCTATTTCGTCAGCCAGTTCCGTATTCCAATGAATCAAGGTGGGTTGGCTCACAACGGTTGGCTGGGTAGCCGACCAGCAAACGCCAGGTGTTTGCCTCGCTGAATGGTCAATTGTCTGTTGGCCCGGTAAAAAGGCGGTATATTTCGAAGGTGTTAAACTCATAAATCCAGTGGTAGTTCCAAACGTTCTATTAAACAGGCATTGGCTGTGCCTCCGCCCTCACAAATTACCAGTAGTCCCAGGCGCAATTCCCGCCTCTCGAGTGTTGACAGTAAAGTTGTCATTAACTTTGCGCCAGTCGCCCCCAGCGGATGCCCCAGTGCGATGGCACCACCATTGACATTCAGTCGCCTGATATCGGCATCCATGGCTTTAACCCAGGCTAATGGGACGGAAGCGAAGGCTTCATTGACTTCGTAGAGATCAATATCATCCAGTGTGATGCCTGCTCTGTCCAGCAGGCGCTCAGTTGCCGGGATAGGTCCCTCCAGCATCAGTTCAGGGTCGGAGCCCGTCACTGTCATGGTATGAATTCGCGCCCTGACGGGCAAATCATAGCGGGCAACGGCACGCTGATTGGCGATGAGAACGGCAGCTGCTCCATCACTTATCTGGCTGGCCGTTGCTGCAGTAATCAAGCCCCCTTCCTGTAGCGGAGAGAGACTTTGCATGGCACTGAGGCTGGCATCAAAGCGAACCCCTTCATCAACGTTAAAAACCCGGCTGCCTTCATCGCCAACTGCACCAGAGAGAACCTCAACAGGAACGATTTCCTGATCGAAAAACCCGTTTTGTATGGCTTTTGCTGCCCGCTGATGACTCAGTACCGCAAACTTTTCCATTTCCAGACGACTTAAATGGTATTTTTTAGCCAGCAATTCAGCGCCAATAAACTGACTGAACTCGACACCCGGGTAACGCTCGTCTATGCGTTCTCCTCTGGGCGCCCCTCTCCCCAGGGATTGCACGTCACTCACTGTACTGCCCAACGGCAGAAGACTCATCACTTCAACGCCACCGCAAATGATTAAATCCTGCGTGCCTGACATGACAGCCTGGGCACCAAACTGGATTGCCTGCAAGGATGAGCCGCACTGGCGATCTACCGTGACGCCGGGAACCTCCAGAGGCAACCGGGAAGCCAGCACCACATTGCGGGCAATATTGTTGGCTTGCGCTCCCATTTGACTGACACAGCCAAAAATGACGTCATCAATGACATCGCCGGGAATCCGAATACGGTCCAGCAATTCATCAACAACGGCTGCTCCCAGATCGACAGGATGTACCTGGCTTAGAGAACCGTTACGGCGTCCGGATGCGGTCCGGACACCATCTACAATGTAGGCTTGAGAATAGCTTTCACTCATGCTGATCACCTATCACCGCGCAATATATTAAACAATATGCCCTATCCAGCGCCCCGACAGTACAACACCTGACCACAGCAACAGTGACAGGCCAGCCTGCCAGGCTGCTAACGTTCCGGGGGCGTCTGTACTCGCCAGTTTGCGCAGACTAAGATGCAGAAGCAACATATTTAAACCCGCAGCCAGCATGAGCAGCATTTTCCACTGAAATGCCGGGTTCAGCACATGTGCGCTGGCACGGGTAATAAACAACGCGCCTCCCGTTACGACCGACGCACTAAAGCTGACCCAGATCCAGGGCAACCAGCTGCGCATCGTCTCTTTTACCGGAACCTGCTGCCAGCGGCCCATCATCAACCCCAGATCCAGCCAGAACAAGGCTGCCAGCATGAAGGCAAAGGCAAGTACATGAAGTGAATTAAAAAGCGGAAACAGCCAGGTCGCACCAATCGCACCAGCGAGCGAGGTATACTCCAGTTGTAACCAGAACTCACTGTCCAGCATTAGAAGTCCCCTGGCCAGAACAGGTACTCAGAATAGGCAATCCAGCGCCCTGCCAGTATCAGTGCTACCCATACCATAATCGTTATGACTGCCAGCAATTTCAGATACCAACGCGATTCCAGTTGTCGACGATAAATAAGCAACACCGCAATCGCCAAAGGCAAACCCACCAGCAATAATCCAGCTTTGATACTGAACACCGGGTTGGACGCGTAGCGATAAGGTCTGGCCAGGAAAAAAGGCAGCCCTGAGCTTAACATCATTCCGATAGCCACCCAGAAACACCGAAATCCATAGGCCCGAAACTGGTGATATTTAAATAACACCGGAGAAGCGGTGAATATGCCTATGGAAGGAAAAATGACGCAGGCAGTCAACAGAACCACACCACTTAAATGAATGGTTTGAACCAGCGGCGGTACAACACTGGCACTACCCAGAAAAGCTCTACTGGCCTCGGTCAGGCTGGTTGAAGAAACCCAGTCTGCAAGCCATGAAAACACTCAGTGCTGTTCCATTATGGTAGTGAGTAACTGATTCTCAGGCATGGGGCGCGCGAAATAAAACCCTTGCGCAATTTTACAGTCCAGCGACTGCAAGGTCTTGGCTTGCTCCTCTGTTTCAACACCTTCTGCAAAGACGTTCAGTGACATATTGTCTCCCAGGGACAATATGGAACGAACCAGTCCTAATGCCTGTTTGTCATCCAGCATCTGACCAACAAAACTCTTATCAATTTTCAATGTCGAAACAGGATAAGTATGCAGGTAGCTCAGGGCAGAATAACCCGTACCAAAATCATCAATGGCAATAGACATGCCACTTTGCCGACATCGGTTAAGGAGCCCCCTCACCTGATCAGATTGTCGCAGTAACAAACGCTCCGTTATTTCCAGATGCAGGTGTCGTGCTTCCAGCTCATGCTTCTCAAGAATCAGCAACAAACGATCCAGCATGGCCGGATCATTGAAATCTTGGGCAGACACATTAACGCTGACAAAAATCTCTCTGTTACCCGTCTGGTCCTGGATACGTCGCAGTGCAGCCAAGGCATGCTCAAACACCCACCAGGTAGCATCTACAATTAGCCCGGTATCTTCGGCCATGGGTATGAAACTATCCGGCGCCATTCGGCCATGAACCGGATGCTGCCAACGCATTAAGGCCTCTATTCCCAAAATCTTCCTGTTATCCAGAGAAACCAGGGGTTGGTATTCCAGCAGTAACTGATCATTGGCGATGGCTAACCTGAATTCTTTTGCCACTTTCACAGAAGCCAGGACCTGGCTAAGCTCCGTACTGCTCTTTTCCGTCTGTTCCAGCATATCGCTATGGTTGGCAAGACCTTTGAGGTCTTCGGTGCGAAGCAACACATCGCGATAGCGCAACAGAATCAGCCGCGTCACTAACGCGACCAAAGGACTGGCATTGGCTAATGCTTTGGAGAAATCGCTCTTGGAAATTTCCAGTAACCGACAATCATCCATAGCGATAACCGTTGCACTTCGAGTACCGTCATCAACAATGGCCATTTCCCCTATCAGGTTACCTGCACTTCGGGTACCAACTTCTACAACGGTATTGTCTGAGCGTCGCACACTGATTGATACACGACCGCTTAAAATAAAATAAGCACAATTGCCAGACTCTCCTTGCGAAAGGATGGTGCTGCCAGCACGAAAGAACTTCTCTATCTGTGAATCATCCAGGCTTTCCAGCTCGGACGATACAGTGTAATCAGAGAATGGCGGGATCATAATTAAAGGAACCTTTCGCGGTCCGGTTAAGGAATCAAGGAAGTAAGATGAGAGTGTACGACGAGCCAGTGTTCGATCCAAGCAGAGATGCATGGAATTGTGATCTGAACGGCGACTTTATTGCAATTCCAGGAGGAATTCCTGTGCCAGAGGCCAATGAGATACAAACTGGCTAAAGATGAAGCTTATTCTGCACAGTGACTGAGTGAATTCAATCGCATTACTCTTGCAAGATATGGCCAGCGCAGTATAATGCCCGATCTCAATTCGGGGCGTAGCGCAGTCTGGTAGCGCACCACACTGGGGGTGTGGTGGTCGTAGGTTCAAATCCTGCCGTCCCGACCAAATTGTAGTGAAACAGCGGCTAATGCCGCTGTTTTGCATTCTGGAGACGCAGTTTTTACACACTGCTACTCATGAATATAGATTCTGTTGCTTACATAAAAAAAGGCCGCTCACGCAAGTGAACGGCCTTTTCTATAACTGCTAGCTAAGTACTTACAGGTCGAATGTTACACGACCGTAGACCATGCGGCCTGTTGGATCGTACAACACGGACTCCATGCCGCCCAGCATAGGGACTTTCTGCGGCAGACGGTCAAACAGGTTGCGGGCACCCACGGTGAATGCAAACTCGCCACCCAGACCTTCCAGACCAGAATACGTGTAGCTGGCGTCTGTGATGGTAGAAGCACGCAGTACGCTTACGTCACGATAGTTGCTGAATGGCAGCAAACGCTGGAACGAGAACTTGTCTGCGTCAAACGTGATCTCATCGATATAGCGAACGATGATGTTGGCAGAATGGTTATCCATAGACCAACCCAGGCTCGCGTTAGCCTTGAATTCCGGCATCGGCGGTACGGCACCTGTGAGTGCGTTCTGATTGCCAACAGCTTCGACTTCAGGACGGTCCTCTGACAATTGATAGGAGTAGCTATCAACATAAGTACCATCCAGGCCCAGGTTGAAGGTACCAAAATCACGTGTTCCAAACATGTAGGCCACTTTCAGATCGAATGCTTTAACAGACATTTTGGAAGCATTGGTGTCACTGGTGATAATACGATCAATCTGTGCCAGATTGTTCGGATCACGCTGGATACGATCATCAGACAAGGGGTTCGCTACCCAGGCAGCAACCAGGTCCATTGGTGGTTTATCAGCACCGTTATAGCCAGTCGCCTGCTGGAAGTTGAAGTAATCTCGAGCCAGGATATCAGCCGTTGTTGAGCTGATAATACGGTCTTCAAAATCTGTCTCGCTGTAATCCAGGGCCACAGTCAGACCATCCATTGGCTCAATAGTGACACCCAGGCTCATTGTTTCGGCAGACTCAGGGACCAGGTCCGGGTTACCACGAGAACAGTTCGCAGTGAACGCAGCAAAGCTAGTCAGTGGATCGGAAACGTTAGTCAGACCACAAGACTCAGGCGCATTCAACTGATCCAGTGAAGGTGCAATGAAGGAAGTACCCTGAGTGGCACGCAGTGTCAGCCAGTTAGTCGGGATATAGACCAGGCCGTATTTCGGATCAGTGGATGACTGCCCTGTGCTGTATTTCTCATTACGGACGGCAACCTGTGCTTCCAGGGTGTCGTGCAGCGGTAATGCAAACTCAGCAAAGTAGGCATCGACAGTTCGACCATCACTGTTTGGGAACAGTTGCGTACCAATGAATACATCACCAGTCAGACTGTGCAGGCTTGGCATGTTGTCAAAGCGATCTTCGCGACGCTGGTAGCCAATTGCTGCACCGATATCACCGCCAGGCAGAGAGAAACCACCGGGAGCAATAACACCGTTTAGTACCAGATCAAAGGTTTGCAGTGATTCCACATCGTTTACACGATTTTGTACATAGGTGGAGTCCGCAACAGCCTGTGAATTCAGGTTACTACCGTCAGGCGACACAAAAGGATTAAAGCAGGCATCACGATCATTCGCGACATCACAGTTCAGTCCTTGAGTCAGTGCGCTCAGACTGAAGTTATTAGCACGACTGTTATCTGTCTGCTCACTGTAGAGATACGTTGCCGAACCTTCCCAACCCTCAATGAAAGGTACAGTAAAGTCAGCACGCAGGGCTGAACGCCAGCCAGATATCAAACCACTACCAACGGTTGCACCATCTGCGCCCAGTTGTGAAGGAAGCGTGCCATGTTTACCCCATGGACGCCATGCTGCAAATCTCACGTCTTCGTTAAATGCAATGCCTGTTGCTGCACCTGAAGCAGGAACAACCTGTCCACTGCTGTCACGATCCGGCACACCGTCGCCATTGCTATCCATGGCGTACAACTGGTTACCGTTGGCATCCACGGCAGGGAACGGGTTGCCGGGCAATTCACCGCGAATGGTTGGTAACTCACCAACCCGGCCACCTGGGTTTGAAGGTGAACCACGGTTAAATGAACGGCGCTTGAAATAGCTCCACTGTCCGGAAATGGTCAGATCTGAACTGAAGTCATACGTCAGGTGAGCAAATGCCTGGCCGGCGTCCTGTGCCGCACGGTAGTCCCAGAACTCACCAAAGTCATACCAGCACTGACCACCGAAGGTAAAGCCATTCGGGTTATTACCCACTTGGCTTGGATCTTCTCGCACTCCGCCACAGTTTGGATCTGAAATTGTGCGGTTTTGGCCTGTCAGGTTACCGTTCTCATCACGAACAGGTACCAGGTAGCGACCCGGGTTTGGTGTGCTTGACGAGGTCAAACCCGCATTCATCTGATCAGGGCGATCGATCATTTTCAGCGTGCCATTTGTCCTGTATTCACCGGCAATAACAATATCCAGGCCATTCCATTCAGTACCAGCCAGCATGCTGACCTGGTCATCTGTGTAATCACCACGATCATCACCCTGACGGTAAACCTCAACCTTCACACCGTCATAAGACTTGCGAGGCACAAAGTTAACTACACCCGCTACCGCCTGCGAACCGTACAGCGCCGCTGCACCATCAGTAACGATGTCCATACGGCCGATAGCGATTTGTGGCAGGAAGGTGTTGACGTTAGTACCGATAACTCGCATGCCATCAACCAGGTTCAGTGTGGCACCGGCCCCAAGGCCGCGCAGGTTAATCGATGTTGCCGTGCTGGACGCACCGGTTAAAGAGTTTTGCGTGATTGATGAGCCCTGGTTAAAACTCAGGTTACTGATCACATCACCCATATTTGGCGTGCCTTGACTGGCGATATCTTCAGCATCAACCTGAAGGATTGGAGAAGCTGCCTGGAACCCCTCAGTACGGCGAATGAAAGAACCGGTAACAACCACTTCTTCGACTTCAGGTGTACTTTCCTGCGCATTTAGTTGCGCAGCGGGCAGCATCATGGATGCTGAAATTGCAGCATATAACAGATTTAATCGCGTATTTTCGAATTGGAACTTCGACTTCATTTTCTGACCCCTTGATAATTCTTTTGATTTTTCCAGGTCGTCGGAGTCGAGGGGGTATAAATGGTAAACAGAGGCGAGCACATCACGTCTATAGTGATGAAATAGCAAACCATTGGCACACGTGCCAGTATCCAGATACCGTAGAACTACCTACCTCGAGCAGTGACTATACTTCTTATTTTTAGCTAACTGCTAAGCAGCTACCAGTATCGGATGACACGCATCCAGACTGATGGCGCAGGAAGGAATATATCATCAGGACAAATTCTGTAAAGGGAAAATTCACAATCTGTGACGGTTTTGTTGCTCAGAACCATCTTTTAAACGCAAATCGTTACGAACCTTTAGCAATCGCAGGTTGCGCAATTAAAGCAGGGCAATTGCGCTTTCCAACTCGCGAATCATCTGTTTCAGCTCAGTTTTTTCAACCGCCGAGCACACCTTCTCCTCAACAGTCTGGCCATTCAGGCGCTGACGCGCTCCACCGATCGTAAAGCCCTGATTATAGAGAAGTGACTTGATTTGACGGATAAGCAGCACATCATCGCGCTGGTAGTAACGGCGGTTACCACGGCGTTTGACTGGTTTGAGCTGAGGGAATTCCTGTTCCCAATACCGGAGTACGTGCGGTTTTACCGCACATAACTCCCCCACTTCACCAATGGTAAAGTAGCGTTTAGAGGGGATTGGCGGAAGCTCTTGGGCTTCACTCGCTTCCTGCATATTTCTCGACCCTTGCCTTTAGCTTCTGGCCAGGACGGAATGTCACGACACGACGCGCTTTAATGGGAATCTCTTCACCAGTTTTGGGGTTCCGGCCGGGGCGTTGTTTCTTGTCACGCAAGTCGAAATTACCAAAACCTGAGAGTTTCACCTGCTCATTACTTTCCAGAGCAATGCGGATCTCTTCGAAAAACTGTTCAACCAGCTCCTTGGCTTCCCGTTTGTTAACACCAAGTTCATCAAACAGGCGTTCTGCCATTTCCGCTTTAGTCAATGCGCCTCTTGCCATGTTCAGTTCCTTAATTCTGCATTAAAAGACTCTTCCAGGCCTTTGACACAGCGATCAATTATCGCATTTATCTCATCGTCACCTAGAGTGCGCGAAGGATGCTGCCAGGTCAAGCCCAGTGCTACACTTTTTTTGCCTTGCCCTAATTTATCACTCTCAAATACATCCAGAACCCGAATATCTGTGACATCTTCTCCAGCAAGTTCCGCCAGGGTTTTCACCATATCCCCCACCTGAACTTTACTATCTACTACACAGGCCAAGTCCCGACTGCTTTCAGGAAAACGGGAGATCGGTTTAAACGAAGGTATGTGTGTGTTCAGCAATGGGCTGAGTGTCAACTCAAATACATACACCGCTCCAGAAATATCAAGCTCACGTTGCAGACGTGGATTTAACTTGCCAAGTTGACCTATACACTGACCATTTATTAGCACGTCAGCACACTGACCGGCATGCAGAGCGGGATGTTCACCAGCCACAAACGTCACTTCATCCTTGACTGAGACAAAATCGAGCAAACTTTCCACATCACCTTTGAGGTCATAAAAATCGGATTTATCTATTGTTCCCGACCAGTGTTTTTCTGTGCGTGGACCATACAGCAGACCGGCCAGGCGATCCGGTTGCTTGATCTCATCGCTGCTCTCATCTTCTTTCAGGAACACCTGACCATTCTCAAAGATACGCACCCGTGTTTGTTGGCGATTGACATTATATTGCAAGGTTGACAACAACCCGGGGAGTAATGATGTACGCATCACTGACATATCTGAGGAAATCGGATTCTGCAATGCTACGGGTGTCGGTTGCGGCTGAATACTCTTTTGCAGCTCGGGCGAAACAAAGCTGTAGGTAATCACTTGCTGATAACCAAGATCCACCAAACGAGAGCGCAAACGCTGTAGCGGCAAAAGCGCTTCAGGTTGAGGCTGCAGCCGCATCGGCGCTGAAGGGCGACGAACCGGCATATTTTCATACCCATAGATTCGGGCCAGTTCCTCAATCAGGTCAGCCTCAATCGCCAGATCGTAGCGATAGCTGGGTATTGTGAACACCAGATCATCCCCAGAGCGGTCCAGCAGCGCCACACCCAGACCTGCCAATACCTGAATAATCTCATCTTCCGAGAATGCTTTACCCAGTAAACGCTCAACATTGTCAGCCCGCAGAGTCACGGTCTTCTCAGGCACTTCGTCACCGGTAACTTCGATGACAGGGCCTGGCTCACCACCTACAATATCCAGCAACAATGCAGTAGCACGCTCTATTGCCAGCGTCTGCAACGCCGGATCAACACCGCGCTCATATCGATGCGAAGAATCCGTGTGCAGACCGTATTTGCGCGCTTTACCGGCAATCGACAAGGGATTGAAGCAGGCGCATTCCAGGAAAACATCCTGTGTTCCCTGGCTGACGGCACTGGACTCCCCGCCCATCACGCCAGCCAGAGCCAGAGGCCCTTCTGCATCAGCAATCAATAAGGTGTCAGACTCCGGTGTTACTACTTTGCCATCCAGCAGAGTTAGTGATTCGTCACCCGTGGCATAGCGAACATAGATGCCTGTCTGCAGTTCAGCCAGGTCAAACGCATGCATCGGCTGCCCCAGTTCCAGTAATACATAATTGGTGACATCAACCACCGGATCGATGCTGCGCAAACCACAACGACGCAACTTTTCCTGCATCCACAGTGATGACTCTGCTTTTATGTTAATACCTTTAATAATGCGTCCCAGGTAACGGTGACAGGCATCAGCAGCATCAATCTGAACCGGAAAAGTATCTGCTACCGAGTGAATCACGGGTGCCTGCTCAAAATCGCTATAGGGCAATTGATTCAACACTGCCACTTCTCGTGCCAGGCCACGAATACTGAGACAGTCGCCACGGTTCGGTGTCAGGTCAAGCTCCAGATACTGATCATCAAGATTTAAGTACTGGCGAAAATCTTCACCAACCGGCGCATCACTGGCAAGCTCCATCAAGCCATCAGCGCTTTCTGCCAGCCCTAACTCTTCTGCTGAACACAGCATGCCGAAGGACTCAACGCCCCGCAGTTTCGCCTTTTTAATACGGAAAGGTTTTTCATCTTTATCATTGCCCAACTCAGCATTAATTCGGGCAAAGGGAACTTTCAGCCCTGACCTGACATTGGGCGCACCGCAAACCACCTGGTAAACACTCTCACCATCATTCACCTGGCAGACGCGCAATTTATCCGCATCCGGGTGCTGTACCACCTCAGTCACTTCCGCGACGACAACGCCGCTGAAATCAAAGGCGACACCACCAACCTCATCGACCTCCAGGCCGGCCATGGTGAGTTGGCGGATCAGTGTTTCAGTTTCGAACGGCTGTCCCAGCCACTCTGTCATCCATTGCTTGGTAAATCTCATGATGTCTTGCTCTGCCAGCTTGTCCGGATTAAATTCTAATCAGTTGAATTGCTTGAGAAACCTCAAGTCGTTCTCAAAGAAAAGACGTAAATCATTTACGCCATAACGTAACATCGCCATACGCTCAATACCCAAACCAAAGGCAAAGCCACGGTACTTGTCACTATCGACACCGGCAGATTTCAGTACATTGGGGTGCACCATGCCGCAGCCCAGAATCTCAATCCAGCCTGTTTTCTTGCACACTCGACAACCCTTGCCTTCACACATCACACAGCTCATATCCACTTCTGCCGATGGTTCAGTGAACGGGAAATAAGATGGCCGGAAACGGACGGCAAGATCGGCTTCGAAGAATGCTCTCAGAAAGTCTTCCAGCGTGCCTTTGAGATCGGCAAAGCTGACGTTCTCATCGATGAGCAGGCCTTCAATCTGGTGAAACATCGGCGTGTGGGTCAAATCAGAATCACAGCGATAAACCCGACCAGGGCAAATCATCCGAAAAGGCGGCTTGCTGTTTTCCATGACCCGTATCTGCACAGGTGAAGTATGAGTTCGCAAGACAGTTCCAGGTTGCACATAGAATGTGTCATGCATGGCTCTTGCCGGGTGGTGACCCGGAATATTCAGGGCTTCAAAGTTGTGGTAGTCATCCTCAATCTCGGGCCCTTCTGCAACTTCATAACCAGCAGATTCAAACAGACGTTGAATACGGTCAATCGTCCGGGTTACCGGGTGTAACCCCGCAGTAGACTGGCGGCGACCTGGCAGACTGATATCAAGTGTTTCAGCGGCAAGCTGGTCAGCAAATGCCTTCTCAATCAGCTGCTCACGCTGCTGATCAATAGCCTGCTGTACTTCTTTTTTAGCCTGGTTAATTTTCTCACCGGCTGCAGGTCGCTCTTCCGGTGGTAATTTGCCAAGACTTTTCAATAATCCAGTCAACTGACCCTTCTTGCCGAGATAGTCGACACGCAACTGATCCAGCGCGCGCTCATCCTTCGCTTCAGCAATATCCTTCAGGGCTGTTTCCGTTAAACTCTGTACTTCCGACATGGGTCAATTCCGCCTCACCATGAATGCACAAAGCCGGCACGGGCACTAGGTCCCGAACCGGCTCTGTCGAATCAGCTCCAGCTTACTGTGCCAGGCTGGCTTTAGCCTTTTCTACCAGGGCAGCAAATGCTGCCTTGTCATGCACAGCCAGATCAGCCATAACACGACGATCCAGTGCAATATTGGCTTTCTTCAGGCCGGCGATCAGCTGGCTGTAAGTCATGCCGTTAGCACGTGACTGGGCGTTAATACGAGTGATCCACAAAGAGCGGAACATACGCTTTTTCGTGCGACGGTCACGGTAAGCATACTGTCCTGCTTTAATGACCGCCTGGAAGGCTACGCGATATACGCGACTACGGGCACCGTAATACCCTTTAGCCTGCTTTAAAATTTTCTTGTGGCGACGACGTGCAACAACGCCTCTTTTAACTCGAGCCATATCTTTCTCCTAAAATACTTTAACTATGACGCACTCAATCAGACTTTACGCAACATGCGATCGATCAACGGTTTATCGCTGGCAGCTACCAGTGATGTGCCACGCAGATGACGCTTACGCTTGGTGGTCATTTTGGTCAGGATATGGCTTTTGTTAGCGCTTTTTCGCTTCCAGCCAGTGGCTGTTTTTTTGAAGCGCTTGGCAGCGCCGCTATGGGTTTTCATCTTGCTCATTTGACTGCAACTCCGCATTTTCCGCCATCACTGGCGCTTTGAGTAATGTTAAATGAAGCCTGAAACGAGTCTCAGGTCTTCTTCTTTTTCGTCGGTGCCAAGACCATTATGATCTGGCGACCTTCCATCTTGGGCATTTGCTCTACTGTGCCGTATTCTTCCAGATCGGTGCGAATACGATTCATGAGCTCAAGTCCAAGATGCTGATGGGCCATTTCCCGGCCACGGAATCGCAGTGATACCTTGGCTTTGTCCCCATCAGTCAGGAAACGTGTCAGGTTGCGTAGTTTTACCTGATAATCTCCCTCTTCCGTCCCTGGCCGAAACTTTATTTCTTTCAGCTGTGTCTTACGCTGCTTTTTCTTGTTAGCAGCTTTCTGCTTCTTCAGGTCGAAGATATGCTTGCCGTAGTCCATAATCTTGCAGACTGGGGGCTGAGCATCTGGCGCTATCAATACGAGGTCCAACTTGGCTTCAGCCGCAGCTTCACGCGCTTCATCGATCGTCACGATTCCTTTTTGCTCACCATCAGCCAGCACTAGCCGAACTTCAGTTGCGTCAATGTTCTCGTTGATGATCGGTTTTTTGGAACTGCTCTTCATATTAGACAGCGTCTTCTCTCCTGTTTAAAAATAGTTTAGTGATCCTGGGATTCCTTTGTTCGACCAAGTTGCGCAACATCCGTTGAAATATGTGCAACAAAGTCTTCAATACTCATGACACCCAAGTCACGTCCATCTTGCGTTCGGACCGAAATCTGGCCATTTTCCATCTCGCGGTCTCCTGCCACCAGCAAATAAGGTACCTTCTGCATAGTGTGCTCGCGGATTTTAAAGCCGATCTTCTCATTTCTCAAGTCCGCACTGGCACGAAAACCCTTTTCTGCCAGTATTTTACGTACTTTTTCGCAATATTCACCCTGTTTATCGGTAATATTGAGGATCACAGCCTGTTCCGGAGCCAGCCAGGTTGGCAGCGCACCGGCATAATGCTCGATCAAAACACCGATAAATCGTTCAAACGAACCCAGGATCGCGCGATGCAACATAACCGGCACCTGACGACTGCCGTCTTCTGCCACATACTGGGCGCCAAGACGGTCAGGCATGGAGAAATCGACCTGAATCGTGCCGCATTGCTGTATACGGCCCATGCAGTCTTTCAATGAAAATTCGATTTTCGGCCCGTAGAAAGCACCTTCGCCGGGCAACAATTCCCATGGCAGGCCACTGTTGTCCAGCGCCTGTCGCAATGCTTCTTCTGAGCGATCCCAGATCTCATCACTACCCACGCGCTTCTCTGGGCGCGTGGAAAGTCGCAAAATAATCTCATCAAAACCAAAGTCGCGGTACACACCGAACAGCAGCTCCATAAAATCAGCCACTTCGTTCTGAATTGCGTCCTCTGCACAGAAAATATGTGCATCGTCCTGGGTAAAGCTTCTGACTCGCATCAGGCCATGCATGGACCCGGACGGCTCAAAACGGTGGCAGGAACCAAACTCAGCCAGACGCAACGGCAAATCACGGTAGCTCTTCAAACCCTGATTAAACACCTGTACGTGACAGGGGCAGTTCATCGGTTTGATGGCATACATGCGGCTCTCAGACTCTACACTGAACATCTCGTCAGAGAACTTGTCAGCGTGGCCTGAACGCTCCCACAATGAGTAGTCGACCAGCTGCGGTGTACGGATTTCCTGGTAACCGGCATCGTTTTGCACTTTCTGCATGTAATGCTGGATAGTCTGATAAATGGACCAGCCTTTCGGGTGCCAGAACACCATGCCCGGCGCTTCTTCCTGAAAGTGGAAGAGACCAAGCTTTTTACCAATTTTACGGTGATCACGTTTCTGCTGCTCTTCCAGACGGAACAGATAATCAGCCAGCGACTTTTTATCAGGCCATGCTGTGCCGTAAATACGCTGCAACATGGCGTTATTGGAGTCACCACGCCAATAGGCACCTGCAACCGAAGTCAGCTTGAATGCCTTGAACTTGCCAGTGCTTGGCACATGCGGTCCGCGACACAGGTCAATAAACTCGCCCTGCTTGTAGAAGGACAGCGCCTCGTCACCGGGAATACTCTGAATAATATCGACCTTGTACGCTTCGCCCATGTCTTTGAACATGGCGACTGCCTCATCGCGCGTCATCACGCTACGGCTGACAGGAAGGTCTTCTTTCACTATCTTTTTCATTTCCGCTTCGATCTTGCTCAGATCATCAGGCGTAAATGCGCGCTCATAGGCAAAATCGTAATAAAAGCCATCTTCAATCACCGGGCCGATCGTAACCTGGGCTTCCGGGAACAGACGCTGAACTGCCTGCGCCATCAAATGGGCACAAGAGTGACGAATCACTTCCAGACCGTCATCATCACGATCGGTGATGATTGCCAGTTCAGAATCGTCTGTGATCAGGTGCGAGGTATCGACCAGGGTGCCATTAACACGGCCGGCAAGAGACGCTCGGGCGAGCCCGCTGCCGATGGATTCTGCAACTTGCAATACAGTGACAGCTTCGTCAAAACTACGCTGACTGCCGTCCGGAAGAGTGATTACTGGCATAGGATTAGGGTCTGAGTCCGGGTTTACGATATTGCACCGCGCTGTCCCTTCGACAGCTGCCCCGGCAGGAAGAAGTGGTAGGCACGACCAGATTCGAACTGGTGACCTCTACCATGTCAAGGTAGCGCTCTAACCAACTGAGCTACGCGCCTGCAAACAACGGCACAAACATCCCTCTAGACCTGTTTGTCGCCTCTCTGAGCATGAATGTCAAATACCATTCAAACCCGCCGCGGGGTGCCGCTTTCAAAGGAGTGCGATTATAGGGGGTGTTTGACAAAACTACAACAGGAAAGCCGCGCTAAACACCAATTAACGCCTTCTTCAGCTCGGCAACCTGATCCCTCAATGCCGCAGCCTGCTCAAACTCCAGGTTTTTGGCATGCTCAAGCATTTTTACCTCTATTCTGTCGATCTCATGAGCAATTTTTTTCGGGTCATCTGTCGAAATGGCCGCCGTATTGGCAGACTGATAGCCAGCCGCATCTTCGGCAACTCTCTTCTGCTTTTCACCACGACGTTTGCCAACCGCAGCATGCGCTCCCTCCATCACATCAACCACAGATTTGCTAACACCAATAGGAATGACATTATTCGCCTCATTGAATGCCAGTTGGGTCTGGCGACGCCGCTCTGACTCATCCATGGCACGCTGCATCGAGCCAGTGATGCGATCCGCATACAGAATTGCCCGACCGTTCAGATTACGGGCGGCACGGCCAATGGTCTGAATCAACGAGCGATCTGATCGGAGAAAGCCTTCCTTATCCGCATCAAGAATGGCAACCAGAGATACCTCCGGTATATCCAACCCTTCCCTCAACAGGTTGATGCCCACCAGCACGTCAAATTTCCCCAGGCGCAGATCCCGGATAATCTCTGATCGTTCCACGGTATCAATGTCAGAATGCAGGTAGCGCACCCGAACATCATGATCCATCAGGTAATCTGTCAGGTCCTCAGCCATTCGCTTGGTCAGCACAGTCACCAGCACCCTCTCCTGCCGGACCACAATCTGACGAATTTCCGATAACAGATCATCGACCTGAGCTCCTGCAGGACGCACTTCCAGCTGCGGATCAATCAGCCCGGTCGGCCGCACCACCTGTTCAACAACCTGGGCTGAGCGCTCATTCTCGTACTTGCCAGGTGTTGCAGAGACAAAAATCAGCTGCCGGGTATGAGCCTCCCACTCTTCAAAGCGCAGCGGCCTGTTATCCATTGCCGAAGGTAACCTGAAACCATACTGCACCAGTGTTTCTTTCCGGGATCGATCACCCTTGTACATTGCACCTATCTGGGGAATGGTGACATGCGACTCATCAACGATCACCAGCGCATCAGGCGGCAGGTAATCAAATAAAGTCGGAGGTGGCTCGCCGGGATTTCTGCCGGAGAGGTAACGAGAATAGTTTTCGATGCCTGTGCAATAACCAAGCTCACTCATCATTTCCAGGTCGAATTTTGTTCGCTGCGCCAAACGCTGCGCCTCAACCAGTTGATGGTTCTTTTCCAGGTTGTTGACACGCTCATTCAGCTCCACTTTGATGGACTCAAGTGCATCCATCACCTTCTCTCTCGGCGTCACATAATGTGATTTGGGGAATACAGTGAGTCTCGGCACTCTCCGCAGTACTTCACCCGTCAGCGGATCAAAGTAGCTGAGCTCTTCTATCTCATCATCAAACAGTTCGATACGAATCGCATGCTGATCCGAATCAGCCGGATAAATATCGATAACGTCACCGCGGACACGATATGTCGCCCGCTGTAAATCCATATCATTACGAGTGTACTGCATGTCAGCCAGGCGACGCAGTATGTAGCGCTGATCGACGCGATCACCACGATCCAGATGAAGCACCATCTGCAGGTATGACCCTGGGTCACCCAAACCATAGATCGCAGAAACCGTTGCTACCACGATAACATCACGGCGCTCCAGTAACGCCTTGGTAGCAGACAGGCGCATCTGCTCAATATGCTCATTAATCGACGAGTCTTTTTCAATATAAAGATCTGACGACGGCACATAGGCCTCTGGCTGATAGTAGTCGTAGTAAGAAACAAAGTACTCAACTGCATTTTCGGGGAAAAACTCCAGGAACTCACCATAGAGTTGCGCTGCCAGTGTCTTGTTGTGTGCCATGACCAGAGCAGGACGCTGAGTCCGGGCAATGACATTGGCCATGGTGAAGGTCTTACCGGAACCGGTTACGCCCAGCAGGGTTTGCGCATGAAGGCCATCATTCAACCCTTCTACCAGGGTCTCAATGGCTGCGGGCTGGTCACCCGCCGGCTGGAATTTGGAATGCATGTCGAATGGTATACTCATCCCTGTAAGTATACACAGTCATTAACAGAATTCGCATCCCCTGACCCAGGGTCCGTGGAAAACAGATTGAGAGCAACTAAGCTGTAAAAAAATTGTAATTGGCGGTTGACCGTCTGAAAAAATGCCATTAGTATACGCGTCCTGTTGAGGCCACACAGGCCGAACAGCATAGCTGCCCAATAGCTCAATGGTAGAGTAGGTGACTGTTAATCACTTGGTTCCTGGTTCGAGTCCAGGTTGGGCAGCCAACTTCTTAGTTCTCTCCCTATTTTCTCAGCACCCTGATTCCCAAGGCATCCCCCGGACTTTATCTGACCCGTGTTTTATGCCAGCCCCGCCCTTTGAAGTATTCCGCCAGGAACGCTGTTAAGGATAGGTTAAACTGTCGCCTTTCATTATACTTGATACATTAAATGTATTAGCCTCAGTTGATAATCAGGAGTCATCACCATGTTGCGAGCATTCGTAATAGCCACATTTGTCTTGGCCGCGCACTTTGCCAGTGCTGCCGAAAACCCCGTAGTGGAAATGCAGACCAGCAAAGGCAGAGTCGTTATAGAGTTATGGGCAGAGCAAGCCCCTGTCACAGTGGAAAACTTTCTCCGCTATGTTGACGGAGAACTTTATGATGGCTTGATTTTTCACCGTGTCATTCCAGGGTTTATGGTCCAGGGCGGCGGATTTGACCAGGACATGGTAGAAATCTCTACCTTTGATGCCATCAAGAATGAAGCCAAACCGACCCTCAAGAATGACCGTGGCACACTGGCCATGGCACGAACGGGTGTTGTCGACAGCGCAACCAGTCAGTTCTTTATTAACTTGGTTAACAACGACTACCTGAATCAGCGAGGTACATCGCCACGCGATTTCGGATACGCTGTGTTTGCAGAAGTCATTGAAGGAATGGAGGTGATTGACGAGATCGCTACGGTACCTACCGTAACGCGTCGCGGACACCAGGACGTTCCGATGGAACCTGTGGTCATTGAATCAATTCGTCGAATAGAAAGTCAGGCTGATTAGCGTTTTCTAAGCGGCGTCACTTTTGCAGGTGCTGGCTTTGCTGCACCTGCACCTTCAACCGTGACCTTTGCCTCTTCCGGCTTTACATCCCGTTCTCTGTCCATCCATAACGGATCATCAAGCAGACCCTCAGGCTCAAAACCTACCACCGCCACCATTAACAGTTGCCTGATATCTTCGAGACGTAATTCCGCGCAGGCGGTACGTAATGAACTCAGCATGTTTTCCAGCTGCTTCCATGGCAGAAAATCTTCTTCTGCCCGCATGATTTTCGGATGCTCAGTTCCGGTCACCGACTCGCCGATCAGCAATTCTTCAAACAGCTTTTCACCAGGCCGCAAACCAGTGTACTCAATGGCGATATCACCCCGGTAAGCATTCTCGTCTTTTACATCATAGCCCATCAAATGAATCATTTTACGGGCCAGGTCAACAATACGAATAGGTTCGCTCATATCCAGCACAAACACATCCCCGCCACTCGCCATGGATCCGGCCTGGATCACCAGTTGCGCTGCCTCTTCCACGGTCATGAAATAGCGCGTCACCTCAGGGTGAGTAACGGTAACAGGCCCTCCCTGGCTGATCTGACGTCGAAACAAAGGTACAACCGAACCAGACGAGCCCAGCACATTCCCGAACCGAACCATGCTGAAGCAGGTTTTCGGTTTCCCGGCTGCCAGGGCCTGCAATACCTGTTCAGCAAAGCGTTTGGTCGCCCCCATCACATTGGTCGGACGCACCGCTTTATCGGTTGAGATCAGAACAAAATCACGGACATCACAAGCCACCGCAGCCAGGGCCGCCTCTGTCGTGCCAAAGATATTATTGTAGACGCCTTCCACCACATTCTTTTCAACCATCGGCACCTGCTTGTAAGCAGCAACATGGTAGACCGTCTCAATTCCGAATCGCTGCATCACCGCCCGCATCAAGGCCTGGTTACAGACATTACCCAGCACGGCTACCAGTTCTGTCTCATCGGCCTTGTCACGCTGCAGTTCATGCTCCAGCTCATATAAACCGAACTCAAAACTGTCGAGCAGAATCAGCTTGGCTGGTTTAAAGGAAATGATCTGGCGACAAAGCTCTGAGCCAATCGAGCCGGCTGCGCCAGTGACCAGCACTGCCTTGTTTTCGATGCAGGCGCCCATCAACGCCCTATCCGGTGGCACAATATCACGCCCCAGCAGATCTTCAATATCCACATCCCGCACTTCATCAACATGTAACTTTCCTGAACGCATATCGAAAAGTTCAGGAACAGTTTTAACATGCACCGGCAGATGCTCAAGACGATTCAGAATACCCTTGCGCTCTGCATGGGTTGCAGAAGGAATTGCCAACAGAATCTGACGTACAGAATAGTTGCTGATTAACTCACTCAGTGCCCCAGGGCTGTATACGCGTACGCCATTGACAATACTTCCCAGCACTTCCCGGCTGTCATCCACGAAGGCCACCGGCAAATACTGGTTACCACTTTGCAGTGCCGCCAGCAGTTGCATGCCCGAACTACCGGCACCGTAAATAATCACAGGCTCTTTAGGACGGAAATTCTGAATCAGGCTCTGCAACGCCAGCCTGGCAACAAAGCGGCTACCGCCAATAAAAACCAGTGACACCATCCAGAAAACGGGTACCAGCGCATTATTGGGTGTCTCAGGAGCCAGTACGAAGTAATACACTGCACCAAACAATCCGGCCGCAACGGTGACCCCCTGAATAACAATGAAGCCTGACTGGGCTCCCATATAAAGCAAAAGAGCTCGATACAGGCCGATACGGAAAAAACCGGCAACGCTTAAGACAATAACGCCAACACTGTACAACAGGACTGCATCAGACTGCGGCGCGGGGGTGATACCAAGAATATTAAAGCTGAGCCAGGCAGCCAGCGCCAACATAATACTGTCCGCCAGCATCAGCAGAACTTGTTTGGTTGTTCGCGAAAGCGGTACGGTATATAGATTCACTAGCAGTTCCGTTGTCAGTTATTAGTTCGTCCGGCACCCAGCCAGGCTGCCAATATCATTAACGGTACTATACCAGAGAATGCCAGGAACACCCCATTTTCGGGTTGTATCACAGCCAGCCATGCAATGGGAAACAGCCATATGATGTTGACAGCCATAACCAGCAAAGCCACTTTTATGTGGCTGTCAGACTTTCGGCTTAGCTGCTGATAAGCATGGGTTGCATGCCCTTCAGTAATACTGTGCCCTGCCAATAAACGACGAACCAGCGTAAAAGTCGTATCCGCTATAAAACTTCCCATTAGCAGTACCCAGACCCACACCGACAAGCCCATTGCGTAATGGCTGAGCAGGCCTATCACACCCAGGAAATAACCACAGAAGGTACTCCCTGCATCTCCCATGAACAACCGTGCAGGTGTCCAGTTCCAGTACAAAAAACACAGCTGGCAGGCAGCAAGCCCAAGGCAGATCGACATCAGACCGGGCATGGTATCTTTAAGAAAAAATGCACCGGAAAGACTGACAAACAGGCATTGCATTGCAGCCAGCCCATCAATGCCATCCATAAAATTATAGAGATTCAGCAACCAGACCAGGGCAACCACCAGAATGGCGCCCTGAATGATGGCAGGCAGCATTAACCAGCCACTGAAAAAAGCTTCGGGAACTGGCCCCAGCACCCAGAGCGACAGGCTGGCGATCAGAATATGAACGGGTAGCCGGTAGCGAACCGGCAATGAACTGATGTCATCAAGAAAACCAACCACCGCCACCGGCAAAGCCGAGAGCAGGACGACAGTCTGAGCCAGGGTCAGAGCCCCTGTCCAATAAAGTGTGCAGGTATAAAATGCCATTGCCAGCGCAATAGCCATCCCACCTCCCCTTGGTGTAGCCAGGGAATGTGCACTTCTTGCATTCGGCAAGTCAATAACGCGTTGCCGCCAGCGAGTGACCAGCAATACACAGCCAACCCAGGTAATAACCATCGCTGCAATCATCCAGATTATTACCATCGGCGTCAGCTGATCACTTACTATCACATGCTTTTCCATAAGGGCCTCTTACCCGGCCCTGAGCTAACAGGGGGCTCCAAAGCCCCCTATTATATCTTTTTGATACCAGCCTTTCGATGCCACGGGTAAAACTAGTCAGCGTCAGACACTCGCATACGTGTTCGGTTACGGGCAAATGTCGCAATACCAATCCCCCTTACCTGCTGAATCTGTTCGACGTCCTTAAAAGCGCCATACTCTTCGCGGTAGGCAATGATGTCCAGTGCCCGGGTCAGGCCAACGCCATCGAGTGCCAGGGCCAGAGTCTCGGCATCAGCGGTATTGATATTAACGGTATCCATGTTAACGGCGGCGGACTGATTCACGGTCTCTTGCGAATCTGGCATCGTGCTGACAGACTCCTGCACTGCATTGACAGGCTGCAGGAAAGATATGGCCATTACCAGTCCGATCATCGCCGATAAATAACCAGGCAGTTGTGATTTCGCGGACCGTGACTGTGATTTTGAAAAACGCATGAGAAACTCCTTTTCTCGATTTAACCAATGAAAGTAGAACACGGGGAGGTAGTGTTGAACACAACTATGCTTCCCCTTTCGTATGTGTTCTAGCACAACATTTGGGGTCAGGCCGCGTTTATTTCGTCAAAAATGGCATTTAACGCCGCCTCTGGGTTTCTGGCCTGAGTAATTGGGCGACCTACGACCAGGTAATTACTGCCTGACTGTATCGCTTCGCGCGGCGTCATGACTCGCTTCTGGTCGCCAGAAGCTGAACCGGAAGGACGAATACCAGGCGTCACCAGGGCAAAGTTCTCACTCAACAGCTTTCTCAACTCAACAACTTCCTTTGCCGAGCAAACCACACCGTCCATCTTTGATTGTTGTGACAGCGATGCCAGTCGCATCACCTGCTCTTCAAGTGAGCGCGAGATGCCCAGTTGTGATAAATCACTTTCCTGCATGCTCGTCAGCACAGTCACTGCTACTAATTTAGGTGCATGTTCAGCACCCGCGACTCCTTCACGCGCTGCCAACATCATTTCCTCACCGCCACTGGCATGCACCGTTAACATCCAGACACCAAGATCTGCTGCTGCGGCACAAGCTTTTCGAACAGTGTTCGGAATATCATGAAACTTCAGGTCCAGGAACACTTCAAAACCTTTATCCTGCACCTGACGAACCAGGTCAGGGCCGGCGTAGGTGAACAGCTCTTTGCCTATTTTTACCCGGCAACGGGCAGGATCGAGCTGGTGGACCATGGCAATGGCTTTATCTGCATTGTCGTAATCCAATGCAACAATAATACGCTTGTTATGCTCCAACCTTATGACTCCTTTGCTGACTCTTTGTCATCTGCTCTGCTGACTTTCCCCAGGCGAATATTTGCCAATTCCTTTTCCAGTTTCCGGATACGCTTTTTCAGTTTGTAATCTCTTATAAAACCAGCACCCAGCAACAAACCACAAACGCCACCGGTGGCGAAAGAAGCAACCACCCAAAAAGAAACCGGCTTAGGGTCAAGTGAAACAATACCAAAAGAAAGCGGTACAGCCTGCGTATTCCATAAACTGAATCCTGCACTGATCAAAATAATCAATAGCAGCAATACGATAAACAACCAGTACTTAAAACGCTCCATGCTCCCCCCTGTATCATCTGAAACAAAAACGGCGAATTGCAATGCATTCGCCGTTTTGTGTGAGACATGCTACGTTTTTGCACCATTTACTGGAACATGGAATCATTCACCCTGTCCCGTAACTCCTTTCCAGGCTTGAAGTGTGGTACATATTTGCCTGCCAGACTGACCGGCGTACCTGTCTTAGGATTTCGACCGACTCGAGGTACGCGATAGTGCAGTGAAAAACTGCCAAAACCACGTATCTCGATGCGACCTCCGTCTGACAACGCCTCGGACATATACTCGAGTACGGCCTTGACTGCAAATTCGCAGTCTTTAGCCCCCAGCTGCGTCTGTTTCGCTGCTATGCGCTCGATCAGTTCCGATTTTGTCATGACGTTATGCTCCTTAAGTACTGACCTCTATTCACCTGAAAAGAGGATGCGACTAATGTCTTACTTCTTTTCCATTTCCGCTTTAATCAGATCACCGATTGTGGTCGGGCCAGAAGCCGGTGCGTCCTGATTTTTGTGTTCCTGGATCGCTGCTTTCTCGTCATCAATTTCGATAGCTTTGATAGACAGACCCAATACACGGTTCTTGCGGTCAATGCTGACGACTTTAACAGTCACTTCGTCACCAGAGTTAAGCACGTTACGAGCATCTTCCACTTTATCACGACTGATTTCAGATGCACGCAGTACACCTTCAATGTTATTGCCCAGATCTATTGTGGCAGACTTGGCTTCAACCTCACCCACAGTACCTTTGACTACACTGCCCTTCTCGAACTCACCAACATAGTTGGCGAAAGGATCATCAGACAGTTGCTTGATACCCAGGGAGATGCGCTCACGCTCAGGATCGATTGACAGAATAACTGTTTCGATCTCGTCACCCTTCTTGTACTCACGGACAGCTTCTTCACCGCTTTCATCCCATGAGATGTCAGACAGGTGAACCAGGCCGTCAATGTTGCCTTCCAGGCCGATAAAGATACCGAAGTCAGTGATTGACTTGATGCTACCGGAAATCTTGTCGCCTTTCTTGTAAGTTTCAGCAAAACGATCCCAAGGATTTTGGAAGCATTGCTTGATACCCAGAGAAATACGACGACGCTCTTCGTCGATATCCAGAATCATCACATCAATCTCATCGCCCAGTTGCACGATTTTAGAAGGATGTACGTTCTTGTTAGTCCAGTCCATTTCAGACACGTGAACCAGACCTTCAACACCTTCTTCCAGCTCAGCGAAACAACCGTAATCCGTCAGGTTGGTAACGCGCGCCTTAACTTTGGTGTTTTCTGGGTAACGTGACTTGATTTCGACCCATGGATCTTCACCCAGTTGCTTCAGACCCAGCGATACGCGGTTACGCTCACGGTCGTACTTCAGTACTTTAACCTTGATTTCGTCGCCAACGTTAACGATTTCACTTGGGTGCTTGATACGCTTCCAGGACATGTCAGTGATGTGCAACAGACCATCTACACCGCCCAGATCAACGAATGCACCGTAGTCAGTCAGGTTCTTGACTACGCCTTTAATGACCAGACCTTCCTGCAGGCTGGCCAGCAGTTCATCACGCTCTTCCGAGCTGACCGCTTCCAGTACGGCACGACGAGAAACAACAACGTTGTTGCGTTTCTGGTCCAGTTTGATCAGTTTGAACTCCAGCAACTGGCCTTCCAGGTGCGTGGTGTCACGAATAGGACGAACATCTACCAGAGAGCCTGGCAGGAAGGCACGAATGTTGTTCAGATCAACTGTAAAGCCGCCTTTGACCTTACCATTGATAACACCCTTGACCACTTCGTTCTTTTCGAAAGCCGCTTCCAGTTCCATCCAGGACTCTGCACGCTTGGCTTTTTCCCGTGACAGACGGGTTTCACCGAAACCGTCTTCTACTGTTTCCAGAGCGACCTTAACTTCATCACCAACATTCAGTGAGAAAGCACCGTCTTCGTCCAGAAACTGATTCTTGGGAATAATGCCTTCTGACTTCAGTCCGGCATAAACTGTAACCCAGTCTGAATCGATGTCGATTACCGTGCCAATAACAATGGCACCAGGCGTCATATCGACGTCTTGCAGACTCTGCTCAAATAAATCAGCGAAACTTTCACTCATGTTTAACCCTGTAATAAATAAACTCGCTGTTCCCGATCATCTGGTCGTCCTGCTTGCTGGCAGGATGCGCTTCCTAAACAATCAGTAAACAGTTTTTTTCAACCGCATACCAGCATATACGGGCCAATGACAAAAAGCCTGAAAGCGAACATTGCTGGCTTCGCGATCAGACGACTTTAAAACTTGTTTTACCTTAATACCTGCCAGGCAAACCGTCCTGCCCAGGCACTCAGACTTTGCAAATATCCATAACCTTTTCAATTACTTGCTCGATGGACAAGGCAGTTGTATCAATCACCACCGCATCATCAGCAGGCCTTAATGGCGCCACAGCTCGTTGGCTGTCGCGCTCATCTCTGGCTTGTATATCTGCCAAAAGGTCGCCGATTTTAGCATCAATACCCTTTGCAATCAACTGCTTATACCGGCGCTCAGCCCGCTCTTCAGCACTGGCTGTCAGAAAAATTTTGTGGGCAGCATCATTAAAAACCACGGTTCCCATGTCGCGACCATCCGCTACCAGACCCGGCTCTTGACGAAAGCGCCGCTGCCGATCCAGCAATGCAGCTCTGACACCAGGTAGGGCAGCAACTTTTGATGCCATCGTGCCAGCCTGCTCACTACGAATCAAACGACTGACTTCCCGTTCTTCCAGATAGACGCTTTCATCATGCCCGGCTCCAAAGCGAATCTGTAGCGCAAGAGCCAGATCGCAAAGAGCAGCTTCATCATCAACCGGAATGTTCTGCTCGACGGCACTCAACCCCAGCAGACGGTACAAAGCACCACTATCCAGGTAATGCCACCCCAGCCTTTCGGCGGCCAGACGACTGATTGTTCCTTTCCCTGCCCCACCCGGGCCATCAATTGTCAGTACGGGAGGTCTGTTATCCGACACTATTCACTCCTGGGATGTTGTTGCTGATCACTGACAACCATACCCAGGTCGTTCAGTAATGCGATCAGGCCTGGATAAAACTGTCTGATGTTGCCGGCCTGACTGATGTTGCCGGATGTCACTGACGAGGCTGTCAGGGCCATGACACATAAGGCAAGCCATTCATCATGATGTGCATCAAATAACAAGTTCGATGGCAGGTCACTTTCCCGGCGAAGCGTGAATTGCACAATGTCTTCGTCCCCACCTGCTGGCGACAGCTCAGATAGCTCGATACCAACAGCCTGCAAAGGTTTGAGGCGATACCGCAGCTCCTGACCACGGGCTTGCGTCAACACTATCTGCAATGGCTCATTGACTCTGTTAAAAAACACAACAGCAAGCACTGCCAGCAGCAGTTCCTCATCATCAAGACTCTCTGTAATGGCTAGTGGTAAATCGTGAACCTCTGCTTTATCCAGCGCCGATGTCAGGAGCAGGTCGCCGTCTTGCTGCTGTTGCAAGGCTATCAGGCCATGGCTCTGCAAGAGTCTCAGAGGCTGGCTCATTGCCAGATCATCGCGCCACCCGGATCTTACACAGACCTGGTTACAGCCCTTTGAAATAGCCAGACCACTACCCACCAGTACCGCGAGTAATGCAATCATGAGACCATCTGCAGACAGGTACTTGTCAATCACCGGAGCGTTATCACCCGCATAACTGCCGCCTGAATAAACGGTAATGCAGCCATTATCCGGACCTGCTATCAAAGCGCCGTTTTCAATCTGACATCGAATAAAATCGCGAATTTCCCGGTTATCCGGGCAGCCATGCAGGGCTGTCACCTGGTTTTGCCTGGCGGCATCACTGATAGCTTCAAAAACGACCCGATTACTGGCCGAGAGCTGGCATTCGCCTTTTATCTGCTCGCTTTTTTGAAAACAAAGTACGCTGGCAGCAGGCGGCTTCTGTGAATCGACGTCTTTTTGCTGATTTTCATTCTCGCCCGCATGAAAACCCTGCTTCGCTTTCTGGCGCCGGGCATTAAATGAAGCCATAAAGTCGTCGCGCGCTGTCTTCGCCCTGGTAAACGCACCATGCAAAGTTTCACCATCCTGGGCAAGCATGCTGTCACGTGTGCTTTGCAGCCGCTCAATATAACGATCCAGTAATTCGGCTGTCGCCTTGCTGTTACTGAGGAATATGTCCCGCCACATGGTGGCATCGCTTGAAGCAATACGACTAAAATCGGCAAAACCGCCCGCCGCAAAATCAAAAACCTGCCAGGGCCGGTCCGGTTCACTAACCGACTCAATCAAGGTATTGACCAGATCAAAGGCCAGCAGATGAGGCAAATGACTGGTACCGGCCAGTATTTCATCATGCCGTTGCGCGCTCATTAAATGGACTTCAGCGCCTTGATGCTGCCACAGCATGACAACACGCCTGAGAGCCGATACGTTTGTGTTTCTGTCAGGCGTAATAATAACATTACGCCCAGTATAAAGATCACCTCTGGACGCAGCATAACCGGTTTGTTCTGAACCAGCTATCGGATGAGCGGGCACGACCCGATCCATTGAAGCGGCAAAGTAACACTGAGCATCAGCAACTACACTGCCTTTTACACTGGCCGCATCAGTGATAATGGTATTTCGGCTGACACAACCTGCCAGGATACTGAATATCCTTGCCACAGATCGGGTCGGCGTAGCCACCACCACGATATCAGCTTGAGGGGCCAGCTCAGTCATCTCATGTGACCACTGATCAATCACGCCATCGGCCTGAGCCTGACGTAGCGGCCTGTCATCCCTGCCGCAAGCCAGCACACGGTATGACGACTTATCAGCCAGGGCGCGGGCAATAGAGCCGCCTATTAACCCCAGGCCAACAATTAATACCGTTTGATGATCAACCGATGGCACGCGGATAAGACCCCAGATTCTTGATTTTTACCGTACACTGCGTCAGCTCAGAAAATACCTGGCGCACTGCCGGATCATCCATATGGCCTTCGAAATCGATGAAAAAAACGTATGACCAGACGCCATCTCTTGCTGGCCGTGTCTCGATTCGGGTCAGGCTGACCTGATATTTGTCAAAAGGAGCCAGTATTCTGAACAAGGCACCGGGCTTATTCTCGGCATAGACCAGAATGGATGTCTTGTCGCAACCCGTGCTCGATGTCTTGCCGTCACGAGACAGCACCAGAAAACGTGTGGTGTTGTTCTTTCTATCCTGAATGCCCGCATGCAGAATTTTCAACTGATAGGTACTTGCCGCCAACTCGCCGGCTATCGCTGCGGTGTCAGGGTCTGAGGCGGCCATTCTGGCAGCTTCCGCATTACTGGCCACATCCTGGCATTCAATGGCAGGAAAATGCTCGCGCAACCACAACCGGCACTGCCCCAGGGATTGCTTGTGTGACACGATCCGGCGAATCTGGCCCGGCTCTGCAACCGGGTTAACCAGAAAATTATGCTGAATAGGCAGGTATAGCTCAGCTATCGTGCGCAACGAAGTTTCTACCAGACAGTCCTGTGTTGTATTGACCGCACCTTCAGTCGAGTTCTCTACAGGAACGACACCCAGCTCAGCATTACCGGCCTCAACCGCCAGAAACACATCATCAATACTGGCTACGGGCTGCAGAGACATTGTCTCGCCTGCACAGCGGCTGGCTGCTTCGTGCGAGAAGGTCCCGGTCGGTCCCAGAAAGGCAACAGCGAGGTTCGCCGCTGCCTCTGAAACAGAATCACTCATCGCTGTCGCCAGATTCCGGTTCGTCAGCGCCATCGATCAGCTCAGCAGTTTCAGCATCGGCCACCTGCTCAATACCAACCAGGGTTTCGTCTTTTTTGAGCTTGATCAGTCTGACACCCTGGGTGTTTCGGCTGAGGACTGAAACTTCATCCACACGAGTGCGCACCAGCGTCCCTTTATTGGAGATCAGCATAATCTGATCACCCTCTTCGACCTGAACAGCACCAACCAAAGAACCATTTCGTTCACTGGTTTGCATGGCTATGACACCCTGGCCGCCACGACCGTAGACTGGAAATTCTTCGGTAGAAGTCCGTTTGCCGTAGCCATACTCACTCACGGTGAGCACCTGCTTTTCATCATCGGCAATGATCAGAGAGATCATTTCATGACCTTCAGCCATTTTGATACCGCGCACACCGCGAGCTGTCCGGCCCATGGCACGGACATCACTTTCTTTAAAGCGTATCGCCTTGCCGCTGCTGCTCAGCAGCATGATTTCCCGCTCCCCGTTAGTCAATGCGGTGCCAATCAGGCGATCGCCCTCATCAAGCTCGATCGCACGCAGCCCCACACTGCGAGGACGTGAGAAGTTTTCCAGCGGCGTCTTCTTGATGGTGCCGCGAAGTGTCGCCATCACGATAAAGTGACCCGCTTCATAATCATTTACCGGCAACATGCTGGTAATCTGCTCACCTTCTTCCAGCGGCAGAATATTAACCAAAGGCCGACCGCGGGATGTGCGGCTGGCTATTGGAATATTAAACACACGGATCCAGTAAACTTTACCAAAGCTGGAGAAACACAATAACGTATCGTGGCTGTTGGCAATCAGCAGGTGCTCGACCACGTCTTCATCTTTTACTGAGGCTGCCGCCTTGCCCATGCCACCCCGACGCTGAGCCTGATAGTCTGTCAGCGGTTGCGACTTGGCATACCCGCTTCGGGAGATGGTAACAACGCGGTCTTCCTGGGTAATCAGGTCTTCCATGGTCAGGTCCAGCTGCGAACCAACGATCTCAGTACGTCGTTCGTCAGCATAACTGTCCCTAACATGGTTCATCTCTTCACGCAGCACTTCAAACAGGCGTGACTCGCTGCCCAGGATCTCAAGAAAGTCTGCAATTTGTTTTAATAACTCTTTGTAATCATTGATAAGCTTTTCATGTTCAAGACCTGTCAGACGGTGCAATCTCAAGTCGAGGATTGCCTGTGCCTGAGCGGGTGAAAGGTAATATTCCTCCCCTTTCAAGCCAAACTCTTCCGGCAGTTCTTCCGGGCGGCAGGTATCGGCACCGCTGGCTTCCAGCATGGCCAGCACACTGGAAGACTGCCAGGAACGAGACAGCAACTTTTCTTTCGCCTCAGCCGAGCTAGGGGACTCCTTGATCAGCTGAATCACATCATCGATATTTGCCAGCGCCACTGCCAAACCTTCCAGGATATGGCCTTTTTCACGCGCTTTGCGCAACAGGTAAATCGTGCGCCTGGTGACGACTTCACGGCGATGACGCAGGAAGGCCTGCAGGATTTCTTTCAGGTTCAGCAGACGGGGCTCGCCATCGACCAGCGCAACCATGTTAATACCAAACACGGCCTGCATCTGAGTCTGGGCATACAGGTTATTCAGGACAACCTCACCCACCTCACCACGGCGAAGCTCGATGACAATCCGCAAACCATCTTTGTCGGACTCATCACGCAGCTCACTGATGCCTTCTATTTTTTTGTCTTTAACCAGCTCGGCGATCTTTTCAATCAGACGGGCCTTATTGAGCTGATAAGGAATCTCGGTAACGATAATGGTTTGACGACCATTCTTGGGGTCTTCAACAATCTCGGCACGAGCGCGCATATAAATGCGGCCGCGACCGGTTTTGTAAGCTTCGATAATGCCGGCTTTACCATTGATGATCGCGGCCGTTGGGAAATCAGGCCCAGTGACAAACTCCATCAACTCATCAATGCTGATGTCTTCATTGTCCAGCAAAGCCAGACTGGCATCGATCACTTCACCCAGATTATGGGGAGGAATATTGGTTGCCATACCAACGGCGATACCAGAAGAACCGTTAACCAGCAGGTTCGGAATCTGGGTCGGAAAAACATCCGGGATAATCTCTGTGCCGTCATAGTTATCGGAAAAGTTGACGGTTTCCTTGTCAAGATCAGCCATCAAATCATGGGCGATACGCATCATGCGAATCTCGGTATAACGCATGGCGGCAGCCGCATCACCGTCGATAGAGCCAAAGTTACCCTGACCATCTACCAGGGGATATCGCAATGAGAAATCCTGGGCCATTCGCACGATAGTATCGTACACAGCAGAATCACCATGCGGATGGTATTTACCGATCACATCACCGACGACACGGGCAGATTTTTTGTAGGGTTTGTTCCAGTCATTATTGAGCACGTTCATCGCATAGAGAACACGACGGTGTACGGGCTTCAATCCATCTCTGACATCGGGCAGTGCTCGCCCGACAATGACACTCATTGCGTAAGCTAGGTAAGATTCCCGCATTTCGCTTTCTAGCGAAACGGGTAAAACCTGGTTGGTAGATTCCGTCATACGTTTTCCATTTTTTGGCCAGAATCAGCCTGACCATCCGCACCGGCTGGTGAAAAATCCGAATTGTTCGGCAATATGGCAAGGCATTAATTAACCGCCTAATTCTATCATAAAGGCCGCTATTCGCACATAACTATGGAATTAGAGGCGCAACAGCGATCCATCTGCCAGATTCAGGTATAATTCACGCCAAATTTATCCGGGAACACCTTATGACAGAGACAGAATCGAGGTCAGAGCCAGTGAAGTCCGTTGAGCTGATGATTCATGCCCGCTGGATCATTCCCGTGGATGCGGATAACCGCTTACTGGAACACCACACGGCCGTGGTTGATGGCGGACGCATCCTGGACTGCCTGCCACAAGACCAGGCACTTAGTCGCTACAAAGCCAGCCAACAGATCCGCCTAAACGATCATGTACTTATTCCCGGCCTGGTTAATGCGCATGGACATGCCGCGATGTCCTTGTTCCGCGGCATTGCTGACGATCTACCGTTACAAACCTGGCTGGAGTCGCATATCTGGCCACTCGAAGGCCAGTGGATCAGTGAAGATTTTGTTTATCAGGGAACTCAGTTGGCCATCGCCGAAATGCTCAGGGGCGGCACAACCTGTTTTGCCGACATGTATTTCTTTCCGGAAAGCTCTGCGCAGGCCGCTTCAGATGCAGGCATACGAGTACAGCTGGCAACGCCAATCATTGACTTTCCCACACCCTGGGCCAACACCACTGATGAGGCCATACACAAGACAACAACACTGCACGACAACTGGCGCAACAGCACCCTGGTCAGCGTCGCTTTTGGTCCACATGCGCCGTATACCGTTTCCGATGAGCCGATAAAACGTATCATCACCCTGGCTGAGGAACTGGATGTACCTATTCACATGCATATCCATGAAACACAGCAGGAGGTCGATGACGCTATTGCTGCAACCGGGATGCGACCTATTGAGCGTCTAGACAAGCTGGGTTTATTAAGCCCTCGCCTGCTCTGTGTGCACGGCACAGCATTAAATGACGACGATATCGAACGACTTCAGCAGTCAGGCAGTTCAGTCGTGCACTGCCCGGAATCCAACCTGAAGCTGGCCAGTGGCTTTTGCCCGGTACACACATTGCAGCAACAGGGTATCAATGTTGCACTCGGTACTGATGGGGCGGCCAGCAATAACGATCTTGATATGTTTGGCGAGCTTTCCACCGCCGCCATGCTGGCTAAAGCCGTAGCTAAAGATGCCGCCGCCCTGCCCGCCACGGAGGCGTTGCGCATGGCCACCATCAATGGTGCACGCGCGATGGGAATGGATCAGGAAATCGGCTCACTGGAAGCAGGCAAGCTGGCTGATATCGTAGCCGTGCGCATGGATGAACTGAACAGCCTGCCACTGTACAATCCCGTCTCGCAACTGGTGTACAGTACGCGCAGCGACCAGGTATCGCATGTCTGGGTTGGAGGCCGTCAGCTTATTAACGATGGCAAATTCACTTCGCTGAATATCAGTAAAATCACCGATCAAACCAAGAACTGGCAATCTCGCCTGGGTAACACGCCATGACAACAGCACAGCAAAAAGAGCAAACAGCCTCTAACCAGAATCGTGATGATGCTGAAATCCGTAAATTTGAGGCGCTGGCGTCTCGTTGGTGGGATCCGAACAGCGAATTCAAACCCCTGCACGAGATTAACCCTTTGCGCATGGGCTTTATCAATCGCAAGGTCAATCCTGCTGGCCAGCGCTGTATCGATATTGGCTGCGGTGGCGGCATCCTTAGTGAAGCGCTGGCACATCAGGGTGCTGATGTAACGGCAATCGACCTGGCTGAAGCCTCACTGGCGGTTGCCCGCCTTCATCAACTGGAGAGCGGGCTCGATATTCGCTATGAAAATATTGCTGCCGAGGCCATGGCTGACCGTGAGGCAGGACAGTATGACATTGTCACCTGCCTGGAAATGCTCGAACACGTACCCGATCCGGCTGCGATAGTGTCAGCCTGCGCCAAGCTGGTCAGGCCTGGCGGTCATATTTTCCTGTCCACGATTAATCGCAATCCGAAAGCCTGGCTGTTTGCCATTGTGGGCGCCGAATATGTACTAAATCTGCTGCCCCGGGGCACACATGATTACGCGCACTTTATCAAACCATCCGAGCTTGCATTCTGGTGCCGCCAGGCCGGCTTGCAGCAAGGTGAGCTGACAGGCATGACTTACAATCCGCTGACCAAAAAATATCGCCTGGAAAATGACGTCTCTGTTAATTACCTCGTCCATTATACTAAGCCCGACGAGGAAAAAGCGGTATGACGCAGACTGTTTCCAGCCAAGGAACAGCAGATGCGGTGTTGTTTGATCTCGATGGCACACTGTTAGACAGTGCCGCCGATTTTGCAGCCGTCATTGCTGACTTTTGCCAGGAATATGGTTGGCAGGAACCATCGCAGCAGGCATTACACCAAAAAGTGTCAGCCGGCGCCCGAGCCATGCTGACACTGGCATCCGGAATCCCGGATTCGGCACCTGAATTTGGCAAACTGCTGGAAGAATTTCTTGACCGTTACGAGCAACAAATTCGCGAGCCAGTCGCAGACCTTTACCCCGGCATTCCGGCTTTGCTTGAGTCACTTGAAAATCACCGGATTCCCTGGGGCATTGTCACCAACAAACCGGTTCGGTTCAGCAAACCCATTCTGCAATCACTCGGCATCCACCGCACATGCGCGACGCTGATATGCCCTGACCATGTTAAGACACGCAAGCCATCGCCAGAACCTTTATTGCTTGCTGCCCGGCAGCTTGGCCTGCAGCCGCAGCAATGTATTTATGTAGGTGACCACCAGCGCGATATACAGGCAGGTCATGCCGCTGACATGAAAACAGTCGCCGCGGGATATGGTTACTTGCCCTTGCCCAATAACGATGACGAACTCGGGATCCAGGACTGGAATGCTGACTATATCGTGGACAATGTTGCTGAACTTCACTCCCTTTTACTACGTTTACTTGCAAGGTAACTCGCATGACTAGCACTTATACAATGACGTCACCTGACTTAACGAATAAAACCATCCTGGTAACAGGCGCTGGTGACGGTATTGGCAAAGCCGCTGCTATGGCCTATGCCCGCCAGCAGGCACAAGTCATATTACTGGGTCGCACTCAGGAAAAGCTGGAAGCAGTCTACGACGCAATAATGGCGGAAGGGCTCCCGGAACCCATTATCCACCCGCTGGATCTGGCTACCGCCATCCAGGATGACTACAACGCCCTGGGTGAAGCGATCACATCACAATTCGGCAAGCTTGACGGGTTACTGCACAACGCCTCTATTCTGGGAGGAACCAGCCCGATTCAATATTACCCGGCGGAAAACTGGGACAAGGTTATTCAGGTCAATGTTAACGCAGTATTCAAGCTCACCAGAGCCACCCTCGCCGCATTACAGGCCGCAGAAGATGCCCGCATATTGCTGACCTCCTCCAGTGTCGGTCGACAAGGTCGAGCTTATTGGGGAGCCTATGCCGTCTCAAAATTTGCCACCGAAGGATTCATGCAGGTACTGGCCGATGAACTGGGCAACACGTCTAACGTGAGGGTGAACACCATAAACCCCGGTGCCACCAGAACATCCATGCGACGCGCCGCCTATCCTGCCGAGGATCCGGCCACACTGCCTACGCCGGAATCCCTGATGCCTGCCTACCTCTACCTGATGGCGCCGCAAAGTCAGCACCTGCACGGCGAAGCGATCGAAATCAGAGAGTTACTGGCAAGAATCAATAATGATGTTGCCTCCGCCAATTAATTGAACGTCACTTTGCCGGGAGCGGCAATTTATTGCCACTCCCACGCCTTAACAGAACATACAGCAAACCTATCCATCTGATATTATTAGCTATTCTCTTGTTGGCACGTTTCTCGCTTAGCTTTTTCCAGAACATATTCCAGGGAGAAAGCTATGGAATTGGCAAAAGCAACACTAGACAGCCAGGACCAACAACGCAGTCATTCAGCTTCTGCTGACAAAAAAGCAGGCGATAAAAACCTGTCCGCCCTGTATTGGCGACTTCTTAGCCAGCTTCAGGCCTCCCTGCATAATCAGCAGATTCTGGCGACTTTCCACGAACGTGTTGCTGAACATTTTGCCATTGACGGTATCAGCTATGCAGCCTACCCGCAGGCAGATCTTTTATTGATCGGTGAACAACAGCCTCACCAGGCTGCCTACCGGCTGCGCGCCCGTGATGACGACTTTGGAGAACTCACCCTCTTCCGTCACAAGCGCCTCCTGCCTGAGGAGCTTGCCGACCTGGAACTACTGCTCGGCACATTAATATCCCCCTTACGAAACGCCCGCCAATACCAGAATGCCATTAAAGCATCACGCAAGGACCCTTTGACGGGGCTGGGCAACCGCATGGCAATGACTGAGCAGCTCGAACAGGAAATCGCCATTGCCAATCGTCACCAAAGACCTCTGTCTTTGATGTTGCTTGATATTGATAAATTCAAATCCGTTAATGATACACACGGACATCAGGTTGGAGACCAGGTACTGAGACAATTCAGTGACTTGCTGGGCAGGCTGAACCGACAATCGGATCAGAGTTACCGCTTTGGTGGCGAAGAGTTTGTCATCATTCTTCGCGACACCGAAGCAAAAGGCGCCATGGTTGCAGCAGAAAGAATCCGCAATGCAATAGCCAGTCAGACCATCACTGCCAATCAGGCAGACTTTCAGATTACTGCCAGTATCGGCCTGGCAGCATACCAGTCGGGCGACAGCACGGATTCTATGATCAGGCGTGCCGACATGGCCATGTACAAGATTAAAAATCGCGGTGGAAATGATTTCTGCTGTGCAGAAAATACCCATCTAATCCACTCAACGGGAGAGTGATCATGCAAGCAGGAACGAGCGCATCACCGCTGAGCACTGATTCACAAACGCTTACAGACGGGAACCTTCTTGACAAAAGCCACGCCCTTGCGGCGCTGCAACGTCGATTGCTCAACCGCCTGACCAAAGGCATTGGCATGGACGGGCTGCATTATCATAATGCCGACCTTGACGTTGATATTCGCCTGGGCAAGTCAGCCCGACACACTTGCGAATACCGGCTGCTGATGACGGATACTTACCTGGGAGAGATCAGTTTTACCCGTGACCAGCGCTTCACTGAACAGGAGCTCCAGTTAATCGAGGCATTAATACCTAAATTAGTTGAGCAGCTAAAAAGCAGCCTGGAGCCCGGTAACTGATACTGTCTTGTATGATGTATTGACCCGACTAGCGCCTGTGTTTGCGTTGTCGGGCAGGCCGGCGCGTCGTTCCTGATGGCGGTGCTAACTCAACAGTCTCATACAAGCCGATCACCTCAGGCACTTTCATTTCATAGAACTGTCCCTGTTTCACCCGGCTCGGGATAAACACCGGTCCATATCGTACCCGTTTCAGTCTGCTCACCCTGACGCCCTGAGATTCCCATAAGCGTCGGACTTCACGGTTCCGCCCTTCCATAATCACAACGTGATACCAGCGATTGCGCCCCTCTCCGGCGTAATACTGCACATCAGTAAAGCGACACAGATGTCCGTCACCATCAAGATCAACACCACGTTTGACAGTTTCAATCATTTCATCACTGACTTCGCCATTGATCCGTACCGCATACTCCCGGTCGATACCTGAAGACGGGTGCATCAAACGATTAGCCAACTCCCCGTCAGTGGTAAAAAGCAAAAGCCCACTGGTATTGAAATCAAGCCGCCCTACCGCGACCCAGCGACCATGCTTAATAGGAGGCAAATGATCGAAAACCGAGATACGACCTTCAGGGTCATTGTGCGAACAAATTTCCTGCTCGGGTTTGTTATAAAGTAAAACCCGGGTCATCTCCTGATTCGCGGCTGTATTGGCAACTTTCTTGCCGTCAACCGTAATGGCATCATCAGCACTGACACGATCGCCCAGTGTCGCTGTTTTACCATTGACAATGACACGCCCTTCGCCGATCCAGCCTTCCATTTCACGACGGGATCCGAACCCGGCACGGGCAAGGACTTTCTGTAATTTCTCGTCATTAACGACGTCACTCATTCTCTTCTTCCTGCTTGCGGCCGTAACCTAGTATGTCATCCAGTGGTCGCTTGGCCAGCGCCATTGCTTCATCTTCATCCAGCAATGACTGCTCATCAACCGGTTCTGTTTCTTCTGCACCTTCGGGTGCTGTTTCCTCGGGCAAGTCCAGCACCCTGCCACCTGTGTCTTCACCCAGATCCAGCTCCGGATTGAGTTGATCCAGGTCTCTTATTTCAGATAAGGGCGGCAATTCTTGCAGGCTTTTCAAATTAAAGTAATCAAGAAATTGTCTGGTCGTTGCAAACATGGCAGGACGTCCCGGGACATCCCGATGCCCAACCACGCGAATCCACTCCCGGTCCAGCAACGTCCGGATAATAGTTGAGCTAACGGCCACCCCCCTGATCTCTTCAATGTCACCACGGGTAATAGGCTGACGATAGGCGATCAAGCCCAGTGTCTCCAATAAGGCACGGGTATAACGTTGTGGTCGCTCTTCAGACAGTCGGGCCACCCATGGGCTAAGTGCCTGCCTGACCTGATAACGGAACCCTGATGCCACTTCCTTTAGCTCAAACCCCCTGTTTTCACAGCGCTCAGCAATGGTTACCAGCGCTTCGCGAATCTGTTCATTCTCCGGGCGTTCTTCTTCCAGAAAGATCGCCGCCAGTGAATTCACGGACATTGGCCGGCCCGATGAAATCAAGACCGCCTCCAGTATTTGCACCAATGTTTCAGGGTCAATCTCCTGAGGGGGCTGATCAATTGTTTCCAGCGCTTCCTCAACCTCTGGCGTTGCAACCTCACTCTCCACGTCACTGTCTTGGATTTCGTCAAGTTGATCTTCAGTTTCGTTCATTATGTTTCCTGACTCTAACTCTTGGCTTTGATGTGGATAGGGGCAAATGGCTCATGTTGGACAATCTCAACCAATGAGTCCTTGATCAACTCCATCACGGCCAGGAAGGTCACAACCACGCCGAGTCGCCCCTCCTCTTTCATCAATAGTGAAACCAGTGGCACAAAGCGCTCACTCGATAAGCGCACCAGTATTTCACCCATCTTTTCTCGCGTTGACAATGTTTCTCTTTGCACCTGATGGCTTTCAAACATGTCTGCCCGACGCAATGCTCCAGCCAGGGCCGCCAGTATTTCCTGTAATTCCACAACCGGATCTGGTGTCTGACGATCAAATTGTGGTTGCTGGATACCCGCTACATGAATGTCGCGCTCAACACGAGGCAGCTCATCAAGATCTTCTGCTGCTTTCTTGTAACGCTCGTATTCCTGCAAACGACGAATCAGCTTGGCTCGCGGATCCTCTTCGTCTTCTTCTTCGTCTTTGGTGCGCGGCAGCAACATTCTTGACTTGATCTCTGCCAGCATGGCTGCCATTACCAGATACTCCGCCGCCAGTTCAAACTGATGTGCTTCCATCAACTCAACGTATGCCATGTACTGCTCAGTAATCATGGAGACATCAATATCCAGAATATCTATATTCTGACGCTTGATCAGATATAACAGCAGATCCAGCGGTCCTTCAAATGCCTCCAGAAACACTTCCAGCGCATCCGGTGGTATATAAAGGTCATTGGGAAGTTGAGTGACAGCCTGACCCGCAACATAGGCAAACGGCATTTCATGCTGAGAATGCTCTTCGCTCTGTTCTGTACCCTGCGGATCTTGCACCTGCATTATCGATATCCCAAACCCATGGCTTCCCTGACATCACGCAAGGTATCACGTGCTGTCTCCCGCGCCTGTTCAGCACCTTCGGCCAGAATAGCACGAACCACATCAGGCTCCTTCTCATACTGGGCCGCTCTCTCCTGAATAGGCTCGAGTTCAGCAATGACAGCATCAATAACCGGCTTTTTACAGGCCAGACAGCCAATACTGGCATTGCGACAACCTTGTTGCACCCAGCTTCTGGTATCTTCATCCGAATACACTTCATGAAGCTGCCAGACGGGACATTTGTCCGGATCACCCGGGTCACTTAACCTGACTCGAGCCGGATCAGTGGGCATGGTATTGATCTTTTTGGCAACCTGATCCAGGTCTTCGCGCAACGGGATGGTATTACCGTAAGACTTGGACATTTTCTGGCCGTCCAGCCCGGGCATACGTGAAGCTGGCGTTAACAGCGCCTGTGGTTCTGACAGGATCATTTTACCGCCGCCTTCCAGGTAACCTAACAGCCTTTCCCGGTCACCCAGGGAGATATTCTGCTGCTCCATGATCAACGCCTGTGCACGCTCCAGCGCATCAACATCACCCTTTTCCTGATAGGCATTGCGAAGGTTGTTGTACAGTCGCGCCGCCTTCTTGCCCATTTTCTTGGCAGCCGCTTCTGCATTTTCCTCAAAACCAGGCTCTTTACCGTAAAGGTGATTAAAACGACGGGCCACTTCCCGGGTCAGCTCAACGTGGGCAACCTGATCCGCGCCAACAGGGACATGACCGGCCCGATAAATCAGAATATCGGCACTTTGCAGCAACGGATAGCCCAGAAAACCATAAGTCTCAAGGTCTCTGTCTTTGAGTTTTTCCTGCTGATCTTTATACGTAGGTACGCGCTCCAACCAGCCCAGCGGTGTCATCATTGAGAGCAACAAATGCAGCTCAGCATGTTCAGGTACCCGCGACTGCACAAACATGGCAGCAGAACCGGGGTTAACACCGGCAGCCAGCCAATCAATCACCATATTGATGACATTGTCTTCCAGTTGGCCTGGAGACGCATAATCTGTGGTCAGGGCATGCCAGTCAGCAACAAAGAAAAAGCATTCGTATTCATGTTGCAGTTTTACCCAGTTCTTCAATACGCCATGGTAATGGCCTAAATGCAAACGTCCTGTTGGCCTCATGCCTGACAGTACACGTTTCTGTGACTCCGAGGTTGACAAAGTGAACTCCTGTCCTGTGAAACGATAACGCTATAGCGCAAACCAGCGATTGCGCGTTAACTGTTATTTAAAAAACCATTATCGCACGATTTTTGCGACTACCGCACCGCTCAATTCACGCTCATTCGCGCCGGGCTTTACGACGCTCAGGCCTCAAAGGGACTCGGGTCACCTAAACCGACCCTGACGATATCTGGCACGCCATCCATCAGGTCAACAACCGTGGTCGGCTCTACACCGCAGGCACCACTTTCGATGATGAGATCAACCTGATTACCAAGTTGCTCTTCAATTTCAAAAACCTCTGATAATGGCAAATCATCCCCGGGAAGTATCAAACTGGTACTCATAAAAGGTTCGCCAACAGCTTCCAGTAAAGCCTGTGTGACTGGATGATCCGGTACACGCAGACCAATGGTCTTTCGCTTGGGGTGCATTAACCGGCGCGGCACCTCAGCAGTTGCTGACAGTAAAAAGGTATAGGGTCCCGGCGTAAAAGCTTTCAGCAATCGGTACGCTGTATTACTCACCCGGGCATAGGTCGCCAATTCCGACAAATCACGGCACATCAGGGTAAAATTATGCTTGTCAGCCAGTTGGCGAATCCGGCGGATTTTCTCCAGAGCAGCCTTGTCACCAATATGACAGGCCAATGCATACGTTGAATCAGTCGGATAAACAATGACATCACCAGCCATTAGTTGCTGAGCGGCCTGGCGAATCAATCGCGGCTCCGGGTCTACCGGATGTATCTTTAATATTTGGGCGGAGCGTTTTGCCATATACCAAAATCCTGTTATGCGTGAAACTGCCAGGCCTGTTCGTGCCTGATTAAAACTGCCAATATATATGCTTGCCTGCACTCAAGCGGCTTTCAAAAACATTAAACTAAAACACAATCAAAAACGGAAAACACTATGCTTTACGCCATTATTAGCGAAGATGTCCCAAACAGCCTGCCTTTACGACTACCGGTGCGACCCGATCACTTGAAGCGTGTACAGGCACTGGCTGATGCAGGCCGCCTGGTCATTGCCGGCCCCCACCCTGCACAGGACAGTGAAGACCCGGGTGATGAGGGATTCACAGGCAGTTTGATCATCGCTGAATTTGATTCATTGAGCGAAGCAGAAGCCTGGGCAGCCGGAGATCCTTACCAGAGCGCTGGCGTCTATGCTTCAGTCACCGTTAAGCCTTTTAAAAAAGTGTTACCGTAACAGACCAGAGTCGGCAACCGGGTTCAATCATTGCGAGCGAACCCGGTACTGCGCAGGAGCTGATCTTAATCCCAGGTCGGTGCTGGTTTCAATGCAGGAAACTGTTCATCCAGAATACCATTCCATTCCGCCAGAATATCTGCTTTTTGTTGCAAGACGCCCGAGTAATCTCCTCGAATCTCAATCGATTCAATCTGGTCACCTCTGCGTATTGCATTGACAACATCCATACCACGGGTTACTACACCAAAAACGGAATGCAAACCATCCAGGTGAGGTGTAGGCACGTGTGTAATGAAAAACTGACTGCCTTCTGTTCCCGGTCCGGCATTTGCCATTGATAAAATCCCCGGCCGGTTATGACGCAGGTTGTTTTCACCGGCGAACCGATAACCCGGACCACCCCGGCCTGTTCCCTCCGGGTCCCCCCCCTGAATCATAAAACGCGGCTCGACTCGATGAAACAACAAACCATCATAAAACCCCCGCTCAGCCAGGTTCACAAAATTCGCCACCGAGGTGGGTGCTGCATCAGGCCGAAGCCGAAGTTCTATATCACCCTTATTGGTTGCAATAACAGCCGAAAGCTGTGCCTGGGCCACACTCGAAAAACCAAACAACAATGCTGCCAGTAACCCCGTACACCAGCACAACAAACGTTTACTCATCAATTATTACTCCCGACTATCTGAACCTTGTTAACACACTGCGTTAGTAAGGACACTGTGTTATTCACGTAAACATCACCCAGACTACCATCCCGACTGATGGCTGAGTTCATCCAAATCCCCATCCAGCTCAAGCAGAACCGGCACATGGTCAGAAAAATTCAACTCACGGTAAATGGTAACGCGTTTGATGCGATGGCGTAATCCCGGATTGATCATGTGGTAATCAAGCCGCCATCCGGCATTTGTCTCTTTTGCCCGGCTGCGCTGTGACCACCAGGTATAATGCCCCGCCCCCTGAGTCAGGTCCCTGAAGGCATCCACCATCCCTAACTCAGCAGTCAAACGGTCCAGCCAGGCCCGCTCCTCCTCAAGAAATCCAGGTTTACGTTGGTTGGCCTGCCAGTTTTTCAGGTCATCCCGTCGATGACACATATTCCAGTCACCACAAACAACCAGTTGGCGCCCTGTTTGCTTCAGCGCCTGCAATTCACCGTACAGGCTCTGCAAACTGGACATCTTGATCGCTTGTCTGTCCTCGCTGCTACGACCTGAGGACAGATACAAACAAATGATGGTCAAGTTAGCAATATCCAGCCGCAAATAGCGTCCCTCTGAATATGACACCTCCTCGTCGTAACCTTTTTGGCAGTTATCCGCCGTTACCCGGCTGTAAATGGCGGTACCAGAGTAACCTTTTCGCTCTCCAGCATGCAGGTAACACTCAAAACCGTCTGGATGGCACACCGAGTCCAGTAATTGCTCGGGTTGTGCTTTTATCTCCTGAAGGCAAACAAAGTCTGCATTTTGCTGACTTATCCAATCATAAAGACCTTTTTTCGCCGAAGATCTCACTCCATTACAGTTAAATGTAATTATCCTTACCGACAATGTGTTACCTCAACTCAACGCTATTTTGTTACCGATCATCGTTATTTACACTTTTTTTTACCAAAAGGTGTTACTTTATTTCGCAGTTGTGTTACTATACTCACCGTTGCTTAGGCGCACAACGCTAAATGCAACGACGGATCGTAACACCAACATCGATTTTTGCCCTTTAAGGAGAGTTTTTCATGAGCGAACTGATTATCAGCGCACGAGCCGCACTTGTAACCGCAGCCATCGTTACTGCGTCTATCGCAGTGCCTGTGCTGACAGTACTGGCAACTAATTAATCCGGCCCAGCCGGGTTATTGCCAGCACTGGCGGTTACTCTCGGAAACGTGCAGAAATTGGCGTAACTAATTCCCGCACGAATTAACAGATATACGCTTAATTCGTGCAGCTTTAAGTTTTACACCCGCTGGATGGTACTTATAACCGGTCGATGGCGACTCACCTGCCACGACCGGTTTCTTTTTGTCCTGCAAAAAGTGAAGAGAGCACTGGCTAGCTAACCAGCTTTTCCACAAAATTACATGGCTTATGAGCCGCATTCAGCTGCTCAGCAATCAATCCTTCCCACGCTGTACGACAAGCGCCAGTAGAACCTGGCATGCAGAAAATAATGGTATTGTTACTTAGGCCGGCAATCGCTCTGGACTGCATGGAAGAGCTGCCTATTTCCGCATGGGAAAGCATGCGAAACAGCTCGCCAAACCCTTCGATTGGTGTATCAAACAAGGGCTGAATCGCTTTTACTGTATTATCGCGCTTGGTAAACCCTGTACCACCAGTCAGCAACACGGCATTGACCGACTCATCAGCAACCAGTGTGGCAACTATCGCTCGCAACAAGTAGGTATCGTCTTTAACAATTTGCCTGGAAACGAGTTTGTGTCCGGCAAGCGTTACCTGCTCCTGCAAATATTTTCCTGAGGTATCAGTTTCTTCAGTTCGGGTATCAGAAACGGTTATTACGGCAATACTCAGAGACGACTGCATGTCTCGTCTAACCCCCTGTCATGTTCATCAAGCGAACGGGTTGTTCATAATCCTGTTCATAAAAGTGATGGCGCTCTGGTTTCAGGTCCATTGCCGAAATAATGTGCTCTCGCAAGCGTTCGTCCACTTCGGTTTCCGGAATATCACCCCAATTCTCAAGCCCTTCGAAATCACGACTTGGCTCGGCGTTTCCATCACGTATCACTTCCCGTAAGTCCATCGAGTGCTCATTACCCAGACAGAGCAACAAACGGCCTTCCACTGTGACCCTGACACGGTTACAGTCAGCACAGAAGTTATGGGACATAGGTGAAATAAAACCGAGCCGCCCTTGGCTGCCTGCAACTGAATAATACTTTGAAGGCCCTGCGGTACGTGAAACTGATGGCGTTAGTGTATACTCCGCCTCCAGTTTCTCCCTGACCCAGTCATTACTGCATACGGTTTCGTTCCGGTCATGATCCGAGGCCTGCCCCAGTGGCATTTCCTCAATAAAGGCAATATCGATACCCCGGCTAAGCGCATAATCAGCCAGCGGTAATACTTCATCATCGTTATACCCTTTCATAATAACGGTATTCAGACGAATACGATCAAAATCGTAGCGACGTGCCTCATCGATGCCAGCCAACACTTTATGCAGGTTGCCGACACGGGTAATACGTTTAAACCGGTCTTCCTGAAGACTATCGATGGAGATATTCATCCGGTTAACCCCTGCATCGCGCAACGGGCCGGCGAGTTTATCCAGACGCGCACCGTTGGTAGTCAGCAACAGCTCTTCCAGGCCAGGCAGCTTCCCTAACGCTGTAATGAGCGACATAACATTGCTTCGCACCATGGGTTCGCCACCGGTTAGTCGCAATTTCTTCACTCCCAACCGGGTAAAGGCACGGGCTACACGATAGATCTCCTCCAGGGTTAATACCTGGCGACGCGGCAAAAACTCCATATCTTCCGTCATGCAATACACACAGCGAAAATCGCATCTGTCAGTCACCGAGAGACGGACATAGTCAACCGTACGACCAAAACGGTCGATCAGTTTATTTTCGACTTTGTCTGATACTGCTGTCTCTACCATGCTGTTACAACCTGATATTTCCTGCAAAATGGGTTATTCGCGAACGACATCTGATATCTGCAACGATACGCTAACAGGCTCTTCACTGTCACCTGGCAAACGAATAATGCCGCTCCGTCCCTGATAATCACCACGTGCCACGTCGGCTGATCCACTCAGGGATATAGTAGCCACTATAGACACTGACTCTGCTGAGGACAAGGCGAAGGGTCCAACCGCATCAGCATCACTTAAGGTGACAACTGTTGGTAAGTCTGAGAACTGCAACACTTTCACAGCTAGTGGTGGTCCGGCAGTGCCATCAGCTTGCTGTGCGGAAACAAAAACCCGGGTTCTGGCAGAAACGGTAATATCCTGTGAAACAGAAAGGTTGACCGCAACTTGCGGAGCAACTGCATCGCTACCGGCACCACCTTGCGACTCCAGCCTGGATTCAGCGTCAGCCATCATTTGTTGAATGAATTGCGAATCAGGCCCAGTAGGCATCATGGTCAACACTTGCTGCCAATAGGTCAGCGCTGACTGATAGTCCTGGTTCACATAGGCATCAGCACCAAGTAGTTGCAGCACTGTCATTTCACGCGGATTCAGTCGCTGCGCCTGGGTAATGATGCCCATCACTTCCTCGGTCAGTTCCTGGCCAGATGCAACATACTGAGCCTGGGCGTACTGCCCCAGGACAGCAGCCTTATCTTGCGGGTTCTCCATTAACTGCGCGGCACGATCAAATGCACTGGCGGCTTCCGGCATCTGCCCGAGCATCACCAGATTTCTCGCCATCAAATACCAGGCCCAGGCATTTTCTCTATCGTCTTCAACCACATCACCAATTTCATAAATCAAATCGGCAATGGCTTGTGGGTTATCCCTGGCTTCAGCCGTTCTTTCGACGATTCCGGCCAGCTTGAGATCATTCTGTGCCCCCCATAGATCGTAGAGCACGAAGCTGGCAGCCAGTAAAAACACACTGGCTAGTAAAGGCATCAGCCTTGCCGCTGAAAAGAGAGCTTTCTTGTCTGGCTCAGCAACAGCCGGATCAACACGCAGATCCTGATCTTCCACGTCTGTCAGCAAAGAGCGTGACAGCTCAGCTTTTAATGCTGTGAACTGTGCCTGGTCAATCAGGTTCTCACGCAAATCAGTGTGCAACTCTTCCAGCCGTTCCTGATAAATAGCAAGGTTGGCTGCCGCCCGCTGCTGTCTGTCATTCAGCGAAATAACGCGTTGGCGCAGCACAGGTACAGCGATGAAGGCAAATGCCAGAACGAGCAATAATATGCAGATCACCCAAAACAAAAGGCCACCTCTCTCAATTAACGTCGGGAATCATCAGACGAATCATCGTCTGTCGAAGGGTTATTAGCCAGCTTGTCAGCAAGCAATCTGTCCAGTCTGGCCTGCTCATCTGCAGTCAGGTCTTCCGACCCTGCTGCCGCGGTTTCTGCACCTTGATCTTCTTCATTACCCCGGCTATTGGCCGCACTGCGTTTGATAATGCCAAAGACAACCCAGATACCGATGATGAAGAATAATGCCGGGCCGAACCAGAGCAAAATGGTTTGAACCGTCAGCCGGGGCCGATACAGAATGAAATCACCGTAGCGATCCAGCATGAACTGTTCTATTTCTTCGTCAGTGCGACCGTCAATAATCTGATTATAGATTTCCCGGCGAAGATCAGCAGCGACCCCACCCGTAGAATGCGTCAGATTGGCGTTCTGACACATGGGACAACGAAACTCATTGGCCAACTGGCGGAAACGCTCTTCCTGCTCTGCCGTTTCAAAATCGAAGACGTCTACCTGTGCGACAGCCATCATGGCAAATGCCATCGTGCACACGAGTAACAGGCTTTTCATCAGTACCGGAAACAGTCTCATGAAGACTGTCCGCTCGAGGCACTAGCGCTTGCGGCGTGGGCTGATTGTAATTCTCTAACCACAGGCATGATTTCATCTTCCCAAGCCTGATAATTAATCGTACCGATATGCTTATACCGGATCACGCCATCGGCATCGACAATAAAAGTTTCAGGTGCACCATAAACACCAAGGTCAATACCATACCTGCCGCTATCATCGACAATATTCATCGTAAACGGGTTACCATTAATATCCAGCCAGTCTCTGGCAAGGTTATCGCGATCTTTATAGTTGACCCCGACTATCGGCACCAGTCCCTGCTCACGAGCCGACATGAAAATCGGATTCTCCTGCAGGCATGGCAAACAGTAGCTCCCCCAGATATTCAATATGAATGGCTCATCAGGCAGATCAGTATTACTGACCAGTTGATCACCTTCGCCCAGGGTGCGCAGTTCAAACTCAGGCAATTCACGATCAATCAACGTTGAAGGCAAGGTCCGCGAATCCATATACAAGCCGCGCCACATAAATACAGCCAGAAGCAAAAATGCAAAGACAGGGATATACAGTTTCAGGTTCTTCATTTGATCACCCCTCCACTACCGGTTGCGAATCTTTATTCGTGACAGGTGCTGCCCTTTGCACCTGACGAACTTTAAAGCGGCGATAGCGTTTATCTGTTACAGCCAGAATACCACCGGCAGCAATAAAAATTGTGCCTATCCAGACCCAGCGTACAAAAGGTTTGATGTACAGTGTCATCGACCAGGCACCCTGATTGCGGGCATCGCCCAGCGTAACAAACAGATCCCGGAAAAAGCGTCCATCAATCCCCATGTGTGTAGCTGGCGTATTGCTCGCTGTATAAAGCTGCTTTTGCGGGTAAAGGTGCCGAAAATAAACACCATCGCGCAGCACTTCGATACTGGCTTCGTCAGCTATGAAGTTGGGGCCTTGAACCGGTTCTATCCCTTCAAAGACAAATGTGTAGCGCCCCAGTTCGGCTGACTCACCAGGATCCAGCAAAACACTTTTTTCGACACTGTAAATACTGGTCAGGCAACCACCCGCCATTGTCATGACAAAACCAAAGTGAGCCAGTTGCATGCCCCAGTAACTGACTGGCAACGATTTTAATCCAGACCAGACATCCGGTTTGTTGGCGATCTTGCTTTGCAGATCACGAAGCAACGAGAAGATCACCCAGCAAGCCAGTACAGTGACGATAATGGTGGTCAGCGGCACCCCCAAAGTCAGCAATACCGGCAATGCAACACCAATAACCAGTGCCGCGATAGCAACTTTACTCAGCTGCTTTATCAGGTATGCACGTGACGTTTTTTTCCAGCGGGCAACCGGGCCGACACCTAACAACAACACCAGGATACCAACCAGCGGTAAAAAGATGGTATTAAAATACGGAGGCCCAACTGAAATCAGGTCACCCCCCGTCACCGCCTGATAGACCATGGGGTATAAAGTGCCCAGCAAAATGGCAGCACTGGCAACCACCAGTATCAGGTTATTGGCCAACAGAAAGACTTCACGCGACCAGCCACCGAAACCAAACTCGCTTTTCAGGATGGGAGCACGAATAGCATACAGCAGTAATGAGCCACCAATGATCAAGCCCAGGAATCCCAGAATGTAGACACCACGGGTCGGGTCAGAGGCAAAGGCGTGAACCGAGGTCAACAGGCCTGAGCGGGTGATAAAGGTACCCAGCAAACTGGAGGCGAAAGCCATGATCGCCAGCAGCACCGTCCAGCTTTTGAATACGCCACGTTTTTCTGTCGCCGCCAATGAGTGAATCATCGCAGCGCCAAGTAGCCAGGTAATCAATGGCGGATTTTCAACCGGATCCCAGGCCCACCAGCCGCCCCAGCCCAGTTCGTAATAAGCCCACCAGGACCCCAGTGACAGCCCCAGTGTCAGAATTGCCCAGGCCGCATTTGCCCAGGGGCGACACCACCTGGCCCAGGCTGAATCGAGTCGGCCGCTGATCAGCGCCGCAATCGCAAAGGCAAACACCACCGAAAAGCCGACATACCCCATGTACAAGGAAGGCGGATGAATGATGAAGGCGAAATCCTGCAAGGCAGCATTGAGGTCTGCGCCATCAGCAGGAGAAAGAGGCAGCGCTCGATCAAAAGGGTTGGATGTAGCCAGCATAAACAGCGTGTAACCAACACTGATTAAACCCATAATGGAAAGTACGCGAGCGACGAACTCGGTTGGCATGGATTTACTGAATATCGCGACAGCCAGCATCCAGCCACCCAGCATCCAGGTCCAGAACAGGAACGACCCTTCGTGACCTCCCCAAACGGCAGTTAACTTGTAGCGCAACGGCAACATGGAATTGGAGTGGTTTGCCACGAACTGCACTGAAAAGTCATCGGTAACAAAACTGTATGCCAGTATCGCCAGGCTGATCGACAGGAAGACAAATACGCCTGCGGTCAGTGGACGAGCCAGCCCCATCCATAGCTGGTTTTGACGTGCTGCACCAACCATCGGGAATATACCCAGTAATATACTCAGTGCAAACGCCAGAATCAGTGAGAAGTTGCCAAGTTCAGGGATCATTAATAGGCTCCCGATGACATGCCGTCACTGTCTACACCAGCAGATTCCAGAGCGGAACGGACTTCCGCCGACATGTAATTCTCATCATGCTTGGCCAAAACACGGGAAGCCTGGAAAACACCAGCCGACGTTAACATGCCTTCGGCCACAATGCCCTGCCCCTCACGGAACAGATCTGGCAAAATCCCGGTGTATAACACCTGCACATCGTGGCTATAGTCGGTGGTAATAAAGCTCACTTCCAGCTCATCCTGATTATGCTCAACCGTACCTTCCTTGACCATGCCTCCTACCCGGATACGTTGTCCTGGAGTCACTTCTCCGGCAGCTACCTGGGTTGGTGTATAGAACAGGTCAATGTTATTGCTTAGCGCAAACAGGGAAAGTCCAATAGCGATACTCAAACCCACGGCGATAAAAAGAATAATACTTAATTTCTTTTTGCGATGTGCTTTCATGGCAACCTCATAATAAGAAACCGATATCGGCAATCATTGCCTGTCATCTGTCGTGTCTGCTGATTTTTCCATTCGCTGACGCTCTTCAGCATCCCTGACTGCACGGCGTTTTTGTGTGCGAATGAACTGTTGTCTGGAGAACCTTGGCGATAGCAGGTTGTAGCCAATAAAAACTGCGAATGACAGATAAACGAGCCAAACATGAACGGCATAACCGCCCATTTGCAGAAACTCGGCAAGACTGTTGAACTGTATCTCAGACATAGCTAGATCCTACTATTACCCTTTTTACCCTTTACGAACCAGATCCTGCACCCATTTTGACCGCCGTTCACGGACAAGGATTTCATTTCGGGTTCGCAACAGCAGTGTAATGATAAAAAACAGATAAACGCCGGCAATCATAATCAGTAATGGCACCCATATTTCTGGCGGGTTTGGCGCCATCGGATCCATGGAAATGCGGCTGGCTGGCTGGTGGAGTGTATTCCACCACTCAACCGAGTATTTGATGATCGGGACATTGATAGCGCCAACGATCGCAAGAATGGCGCAGGCTTTGGCAGCAGCATCCTGGCTTTCAATAGCGGAACGCAACGCGATCACTCCGATAAACAGGAAAAACTGAATAAGCATGGAGGTTAAACGAGCATCCCAGGTCCACCAGACGCCCCAGATCGGCTCCCCCCAAATCGCCCCTGACAACAATGCCAGACCACTGAACCATGCACCAATCGGTGCCACGCACTTGGCAACCATATCAGCCAGTTTCATGCGCCATACCAGGGTAATTGTCCCAGCAACGGCCATTAACGGGAAGCAAGCCAGTGAAATGCTGGCAACGGGGACATGAACATACATGATGCGGATCGTTTCGCCCTGCTGGTAATCAGCTGGAACAAATAACAGCGCCCAGGTTAAACCGACAGCCATAAATACGACCATGGCGGCATAGAGCCAAGGCAACCACTTGCCTGACAGTTCATAGAACCACCGCGGCGAACCCAGTTTAGAGAACCACAACCACATGTATTGTTTACCTTTTCAACCTCGGCATAATCCTGCCGACTCCCGACTCTTAACCTGAGAACTATACCACGACAGGCATATACGAGGACAGTTCGGCTGTTACGCTTTGTAACCCTGGCTTTTTGGACTCGCGGACCAAACTGCACGGCAAATCATTTAGTTGACACTGATTTTCAAGGCGGCCGCTGAAGCAAGCGGCGCAATTGTTAACGCCAGTGCCAGCATGGCCCCCAGGATGGCAAAGTGAGTACCAACCGGTAGACCGAAAGAGACATCTGCTACAGCTTTGGCACCAACAATCAGCACCGGGGTCGTCAATGGCAGTACGATAACGGCCAATATCAACCCGCGACTGCCCAACCCTACGGTCAAGGCAACGCCTATCGAACCAAACAGGCTCAGCACCGGGGTGCCGATCAGCAATGAAATAAACAACGTGCCGTAGGCTTCGGACGGAAGGTAAAGCATGTATGCCAGTACAGGCGAGAGCAAAACAACCGGCAAACCGCTTACCAGCCAGTGGCTGATGTTTTTCGCCAGAACCATAAAATAAAGCGGTTGAGGTGATAGCAGTAACTGTTCAAGCGAACCGTCTTCATAATCAGCCCGGAACAGATTATCCAGTGACAACATTGACGCCAGCAACGCGGAAACCCAGACCACTCCAGCGGCAATAACACTCAACTGTTGTGGATCAGGACTGACCCCCAACGGAAAGAGGCTGACGACAATCAGGAAGAACATCACAGGGTTTAAAATATCATTGCGACGCTTGAAGGCAATCAACAAATCACGCGACAGTGTTGAACGAAAAGCCTTACCGAGTGAAGTTAACGTTTGTGTGTCTGCCACAGAGACTGGTGATTTATCAGTCATACAGAACTCCTGACTCGACTGGCATCCAGGTCAAGGACATCATGACGGCAATCTACTTTCAGATCATGGTGGGTGGTGACCAGCACGGCGCCACCGTTTTTCACATGATGAGCCAGCCGGACTTCGAGCTGTGCTACTGCGTGCACATCCAGCGTGGTAAAAGGCTCATCCAGAATCCACAGAACAGCTCTGCCAATCAGCAGACGCGCCAGTGAAACCCGCTGCTGCTGACCTGCTGAAAGGTTGTGACAGGGAACATCTTCGTAACCTCGAAGACCGACTTCAGCAAGGGCATCGTCAATGTCGGCATCTGCAATCGGGTAATGCAACGCCCCGCTCCAACGTAAATTTTCCCTGGGTGAAAGAATCCGGCTGACACCAGAACGGTGGCCGATATAAAGCAAGGAGGCCAGGTATTGATCGCGCTGCTCTTCAATCAATTGCCCCTGGAAATACAGCTCACCCTCAAAACTGTCGTTCAGGCCACAAAGAATGCGCAGCAAAGTCGTCTTGCCACTACCATTACTCCCTTTTACCTGCAGTAGTTGACCACCCTGAACCGAAAAACTGAGTTGCTCGAACAACACTCGCTCATCTCGTTCACAGTAAAGGTTACGTCCCTCCAACAGGGCTTCAGGGTTACTGCCAATAGTCATGGTAATTTTCTGGCTTACTCTGCGTTTTGAAAGGTCGCGAGTATACCCTGAATTGGCAGGAATTGCTTGTCGCTACAGGAGGGGGGTGGTGCTGTACCGGATTCAGGAGGCAGGACCGGTTTGACGCGTGGCCATCAAGGTCAACAGCCGGGCTTCAGCCTCTGACATACCGCAACTTTTAACAAGTTCGGCCGGGTCGGCGCCCATGCGTAACAATTGCGAGGCCTGGGCATAAGTCATGGTACCCGCTTCACGCGATTCACCCACTGTCTCACGCTTAAGGGCCTGATTGACTTGTCGACGCATATCAAACTGGTCCTGCTGCATCTGACTCAGCACTTTTATCAGTTGTTGCTGCCAATGCCTCTCCTGCTCTTTGTTTTGCTCAAGCATCTGGCGAGTTTGCCTGAATTGCTTGAGCAATACGGCAGTGGTAACGCCCATTGCCAACAATAATACGGTGACAGGGATTAGCATCAGCAACCAACTGTTCATGCCTTATTTCCTCAGTTATCCAGCTCCCGAAGCTCTTCCTCGGATAGCAACTTGTCCAGTTCAACCAGAATAATCAGCTTGTCATCACGATGGCATACACCCTGAATGAACCGCGCGCTGTCATCTTTGTTCACCTGCGGCGCTGATTCGATCTCTGAGCGCTTCATGTAAACAACTTCCGCAACACTATCAACGACAATACCAACGATATGCTGTCCGATTTCCAGGATCACAATTCGTGTATTTTCTTCTGGCTCTTTCTCTGGCAACCCAAAACGCAGACGGGTATTTATGACTGAAATCACCGTACCGCGAATATTTATGATTCCCATGACATAATCGGGTGCCCCCGGCACAGGCGCAATATCCTGATACTTCAGTACTTCACGTACCACCATGACATCGACGCCATAGGTCTCATCTTCCAGTTGAAAGGTGACCCACTGCAGCACCGGATCGTCCTGCTTCAGTTCCACTTCTGCCATTGTTACCTCACCTGCGCTTTAAATCTGACACTGCGTCAAAATTCCAGCACTTCTATTACCTTGAATCCGCTACTTTTCGGCAATACACCGGGTTTTACGGAATTTCTTCAACCGCAAACAACAGAACTACCTGTCACTTGCAGGATCTATACCAGCCTCTTCAGCCAATACGTTTTTCAGCGACTCATCCATCCCGTCCAGTTGCTCACGCAGTGCAGAGACATCAATCAGGCTGCTTAACTGAACTTGCAGGGTCCCGGCCAGCCAGCGCCGATTACCCCGGTGCGTGCGCCATTTAACGTCCTGAGGATCCAGCCGGACAGACTGGTCTGCCCGGTTGACTGCCAATGCCCAGTTGCTGTTACCCAGAATGATCACGGACTGATAGTCTTCTTCCAGGCTATTCTCAAGGTGCGTCTCAGACATCAGTAATTTAGCGGTATCGACAACTCGCAGTTGACGGCCATTCCAGTTGAGAAGCCCCAGAAACCAGTCTGCCTGGCCAGCGAGGAATTTGAGATTGTCAGTCAATGGACAAATACCGCCGAGTTCATGTAATGGTGCCGCAAGGTCATTACCTGCGACCTCAAACAGCAAGCTGGCAAATGTTTCTTCTGCCCAGCCCGGCCGACTTTCCAACGCAACTTCAGACTCACTCGCCAGCCGATCCTGCGTGGGAACAGCCAAAGCCGCTTGCGCAATGGCGGTATCAGCGTTGTCTTGCAGCTCTCTGGATAACACCTGGTCCGGCCCGGCATGTTGAAGAGCAGGCATGTCAACCGTAGTTGCCATGCCAGTCTGCTGATTCTGAGCACCATCCACATTACCGCTGGCCTCTACGGCCTTCGTCGATGATGGGTTGATTTCCTGAGGCGGCGTTTCAATGGATTGACGTTGGGACCGTTCCTGTTCGGTACTGGTAACACTTTCTTCGGCCACAACCTCAGTAATGTCACTCAACAGGCTGTCCAGGTAACTTTGCACAAGCTGATTTTGATGCTTGACTGTCACATCATGGCCAAGGTTTGCAGAATCAGGCATTAACGGCATCCCCTTCTGTCAGATGAACAGACTGCTCTTGCTCTTTTTCACGTTTCAACAAGGTTTTCAGCAAAAAGTGATAGGACTGCATGCCGCGGCTGTCTTTACCCAGTGATGTCGGGGTGACACCCTGTGCGCTGGCATCACGCAACCGGGTATCTACCGGAATGGCTGAAGGCCAGACCTGATCTCCCCAAGTTTTTCGCATATGCCGGAAACTGCTGACACTGGCATGGGTACGGCGATCAAACAAGGTTGGTACCATCAAAAACGACAGTGGCTGACGTCGGGAACGATTGATCATATTCAGGGTATTTAACATTCTTTCCACCCCTTTGATCGCCAGGAATTCTGTCTGTACCGGCACGATAAGCTGTGAGCATGCAGCTAATGCATTTACCAGCAATACCCCCAGAGTCGGAGGGCTGTCGATCAACACATAATCAAACTTGTCCCAGAGCCTGGACAACGCCCGGGAAATCGCCAACCCCATCCCCTCCTGTGAAACGGCACTGCGCTCCAACGTTGCCAGTGCAGTGCTGCCTGGCACCAGAGAAAGATTTTTATCCTGGGTTGCCACAATCGTCTGCATCAAACGCTCGTCAGACAGCTGATCTGCAGGCAGGAACCAGTCATAACTACTTTGCCCGGTATCCTCAGGGCGATGAGAGAAGTAACTGCCCAGAGACCCCTGCGGATCCAGGTCCAGCATCAGGACACGTTTCCCCTGGGAAGCCAGTAAACTTCCCAGTGCTACCGTGGTAGTTGTCTTGCCAACGCCACCTTTCTGGTTTGCAATTGTCCAGACACGCATTACTGCAGCTCCTCTCGTAGCTTCACAGGCACATCTCGCAACGCCAGAATCCGGTCAGTCAGCCCTGCTTTGGCCACCGCCATGGGCATGCCATAAATAACAGACGTTGCTTCATCCTGAGCCCAGATTCTGCTGCCTTTGCTTTTCAGCATTCGTGCACCTTCGCGCCCATCTGCCCCCATGCCTGTCAATACAACACCCAGAACGGCACTACCCAACTCTCGCGCCGCAGAGCCGAATGTAACATCCAGCGAAGGTTTATAATTCAGTCGCTCATCACCGGCAACGACTTTTAAAATCAGAGACTGACGGGTTTCAACCAGCATCTGTTTACCACCCGGTGCCAGATAAGCACATCCCGGGCGCAACACATCACCGTCGCTGGCTTCTTTAATCTCCAGCGCACAAATCCTGTTCAAACGTTCAGCAAAGGCCTTGGTAAATGCTTCAGGCATATGTTGCACCAATAAAACAGGAACCGGGAAAGTCGCAGGCAATTGCGTCAGCACTTCCTGCAAGGCCATTGGGCCACCGGTCGAGGCACCAATGACCAGCAGCTTGCAACCACTTTTCGTTCTGGCGCCACGAGCCGGCGATATGTCTGCCGGTTTGTCCTCAGCGGCTTTTCCCGTGGCTGTTTTTACAGCCGTATCTGACCGGCCAGGCACCAAGCGCTGCAGCCGTTCATCAACCTTGGCCCGGGCAATGGTTTGCAGCCGGTCACAAAGAATTCGCTGCAACTCATCAGCATGGCGGGAAATATCTTCGAAATTCTTGGGCAGATAATCAACCGCCCCAGCCTCCAGGGCATCAAGTGTCACCCGGGCCCCTTCGTAGGTCAAAGAGGAAAACATCAGCACGGGAGTTCCGAATTTCTTGCTGATCTCGCGGACTGCTGTTATGCCATCCATAACCGGCATTTCATAGTCCATGGTAACCACATCCGGCTTCAGGCGCTCCACTGCAGCCAGCGCTTCCTGCCCGTTTTCTGCAGTACCAACTACCGCCATGCGGTGATCTTTATTGATCAGGTCTGTCAGTCGGCGCCGAAAAAAACCAGAATCATCTACCACTAGCACTTTTGTGGTCATTGCAGTTTCCTTATCTACCTATGCGGCATACCGCTTCAGTAATCCAGGTACATCCAGGATGATCGCAATGCGGCCATCCCCGGTAATTGTTGCGCCTGCCATACCTGCGGTTCCATGCAGTATTCGTCCCAGGGGCTTGATGACAACTTCTTCCTGCCCGATGAGTGTATCAACGACAAAGCCAACCCGTTGAGCCCCCACATTGACGATAACCACATTGGCATCATCCGACACTTTGCCATTGTCACCCGAATCATTGGCAACACCGTGGCCCAGCCACTGCCCCAAATGAAACAGTGGCAACGATTTGTCTCTGACTGTCACTACCTGCTGACCATCAACCGTATGTGTTCTTCTGAGGTCCAGGTTAAATATTTCATGCACATTGGCCAGCGGTAACGCAAATGTCTGATCTCGCACCATGATCATCAGTGTTGGCATAATTGCCAGGGTCAGTGGAACTTTGATCTCGATTCTCGACCCCTTGCCTGGCCGGGACTCAATAGCGATGGTGCCATTGAGCTGTGAGATTTTAGTTTTCACAACATCCATACCCACACCACGGCCGGATACATCGGAAATCTGGCTCTTGGTTGAGAAACCCGGGGCAAAGATGAGATCAAAGCATTCAGCATCACTTAAGCGATCAGCGGCGTCTTTATCCAGTAATCCTTTTTCGACTGCTTTACGGCGCAATACATCCGGATCCATACCATGGCCATCATCACTGATGGTCAACAGGATATGGTCACCTTCCTGCTCGGCAGCCAGCAGGATCGTTCCCTGCCGGGCTTTGCCTTGCGCTTCACGCTCTTCCGGCTGTTCGATACCGTGATCAACCGCATTGCGTACCAGGTGCACCAGTGGGTCAGCCAATGCTTCCACCAGGTTTTTATCGAGGTCAGTCTCTTCACCCAGCAATTCCAGGTTAACTTCTTTCTTGAGGTTGCGTGCCAGATCTCGCACAACCCTGGGAAAACGACCAAACACCTTCTTGATAGGCTGCATCCGGGTTTTCATAACCGAGGACTGAAGATCGGCTGTTACCAGGTCAAGATTACCGACGGCTTTGGAAAGCACTTCATTGCCTGCGGTCGAACCTAACCGGACCAGACGGTTACGGACCAGTACCAGTTCGCCAACCATATTCATGATTTCGTCCAGTCGACGAGTATCAACCCGGACAGTCGTATCAGCAGAGCTGCTCTCTTTTTTACCAGGTGCAGCTGCCACTTTATCTTCAGGGCGGGGCGTTGCAGACGCTGCCCCGCCAGCTTGCTGCCTGGCCTCAGTTTTTGCCGGTTCCGCCGGCGAAGAAGCAGGCGGTGCATCGGTTGATGTCGGGAAAGGGGTCACGTTACCAGCAGGCTTGGGCTGGGAATCTGAAGAGGATTCACTCGCCTCTGTCGATGGCAGTCCGGCGTGCCGACCTTCGCCGTGCAGAGCATCCAGCAGAGCCTCGAACTCATCATCACTGATTTCATCAGACGCTGCACTGCCCAGACTGGCAGCCGCCCCTTCTCCAGCATCATTCGACTGTCTTTCCTCGTGCTCGCTGGCATTTTCTGACGGCGAAGCAGACTGTTCAGAACCAGCGGTTTTGCCCTGAAGCTGATCGAGTAGCGCTTCAAATTCTTCGTCTGTCATTTCATCAGTCGCATCACCTTCAACTTCAGCAGCGCCTTCGACAGCGCCTGTTGAGGCTTCGATCTGCTGCATCAGGTCCTCGTCCTGCCGGGCCTGGGTGACATCCTGACTAATACCCGAAGCAGACTGCTCAGGTGGCACTTCACCATTGGCCAGTGCTGCCAGTGAAGCAAGCAGCTCCGGATCTGCGGCATCGGGGTTTTGCCTTTCTTTAACCTGATCAAACATGGCATTAATGGCATCCAGTGCTTTCAGCACCACATCCATTAACTCAGAAGATACCTGGCAATGACCATTTCTCAGTTGATCAAAGAGGTTTTCGGTTTCATGGCAACAATCCACCAGGTTATTGAGTTGCAAAAACCCGGCGCCACCTTTGACAGTATGAAACCCACGAAAAATAGCATTCAGCAGATTCTTATCGTCTGGCTGTTGCTCCAGTTGCACCAGTTGCTCTGATAACTGTTCTAGTATTTCACCAGCTTCCAGAAGGAAATCTTCCAGAATTTCTTCGTCATCTATAAAACTCATTTACCATTCCCCCGACTGGTTTAAAATCCCAGGCTGGACAGCAATTCGTCAACTTCGTCCTGATCGTTCACTACGTCACCACGGCTCACACCTTTGACGTAAGGCCCCTCTTCGCTGACATTGGTTTCTTTCTGGTTTACTTCGGTTAAAGCATCAGACTGGATGCCAGCAACCTGCTCCACCTCACTGGCCAGTTTAACCAGTCGAACCAGGCTTTCTTCGACATCCCGGACCAGGTTAATGACCCGCCTGATTACCTGACCACTGAGGTCCTGAAAGCCCTGAGCCAGTAATATGTTTTGCAGGTGCTGTTGAACCTGCTGGCTCTCTGAAGAAATCATGCTCAATAGTCGACTGACCGCGCTGTATTCTTCATCACCATGATCAGCCCGCTCTTTGGCCCAGATATCCTGTACCTGATTACATCGCTCAATGAGTCGCTGAACGCGCGGGCTGGCAGCATCAACATTATCCATTGTTGTGTTGGCTGCTTCTTCTGTCATTTCAATCACATAGTTAAGCCGACTTCGTGCGTCGACCATTTCTGACAACTCACTACTGACATCCAGCCGGCCGTCCAGGCCGATTTCCAGATGAAAATCCTTGAGCGCATTATGCAAAGCACGGGTCAAGCGCCCGACTTCCTGATACAGCGTCTGCTCGCGAACCAGGTTTACGTGTTGCAGAATGGCTATTGCACCATCCATATCATTTGCCTGAAGGCATTGAATTAATTCCGGCGACGATGCCCGCAGTGACTCCGCATACCGAGAATGATCATTATTTTTCTGAATCTCGCCCATCTACGTTTCCCGGCAGTTACTGCGCGTCTATACGCTCAAAAATCTTTTCAATCTTTTCCTGCAATGCAGCCGCTGTGAAAGGCTTAACCACATAGCCATTTACGCCAGCCTGTGCTGCTGCAATGATTTGATCGCGTTTGGCTTCTGCCGTTACCATCAGAATCGGCAACGATTTCAGCCGGTCATTGGCACGTATCGCTTTCAGTAGCTCAATGCCTGTCATTCCCGGCATATTCCAGTCGGTAATAACGAAATCGAATTGCCCGTTTTCCAGCATGGGCATCGCCGATGTGCCATCGTCTGCTTCCGCGGTATTGGTAAAGCCCAAATCACGTAACAGGTTTTTGATAATTCGCCGCATTGTTGAGAAATCATCAACAATGAGAATTTTCATGTTTTTGTCCAAAACCGCCTCCAGCTTGCAAGTACTGTCATGGGAAGCGCAGGCCAATACGCTATCTCCCAAGCAGGTTATCGCTTGAAATCTCAAAATGTTTAGCTGTATTTGAAAAAGAATTGCGATGAGGGCCATCGCAATGAGGATGGTACTAACTCCAGTCTTTCAACCGGGAACGCAGGCGAGCAGCCGCCTGACTATGAATCTGGCTGACACGTGACTCACTAACACCTAATACCTTACCAATCTCTTTCAGGTTTAGCTCATCGTCATAATACAAGGAAAGCACCAGTTTTTCCCGTTCTGGTAACAATTCAATGGCGCCTGCCAGGTGATCGCGAAAAGCATCCGCCTGCAAGGCCTCTGAGGGGCCGGATACCTCGCCATTCAGGGCGTCTGGTATTGATTCTTCGGCGCCGGTATCGGTCAGGTCATCAAAACTGAACAAACGACTGCCCGAAGCATCCTGTAAAATAGCGTAATAGCTTTCCAGGTCAATGCCCATTTCGTCAGCGACTTCTTGATCACGGGCGTCAGTACCGGTACGTGCTTCTACTGTTTTTACCGCATCAGCTACCTGCCGGAACTTTCGGTGTACTGAGCGTGGCGCCCAGTCACCACGGCGAATTTCATCCAGCATTGCACCGCGTATACGAATACCGGCATATGTCTCAAAGCTGGCGCCTTTGGAGACATCATACTTTCTCGCCGCTTCTATCAGCCCGATCATACCCGACTGGATCAGGTCATCCAGTTGCACGCTGGATGGCATTCGCATCAGCAAATGATGGGCAATTCGTTTTACCAGAGGCGCATGCAGAGTGACCAGTTCATCGGCATTAGCCGATTGAACATTCTGGTAGAGTGTAGCTCCACTTGTCATAGTCATCTCATACTCCTCCCCGCTCCAGCGTGCTCAGGCGACACCATGGACCAACCGCTCAACGAAGAACTCCAACTGCCCGTTCGCCACGGTGCGAACCGGCCATTGATTTACCTGCTTCGCCAGCTCCCGGTAGGCCTGGGATGCACGACTGCCGGGATACGCTTCGATGACAGGGCGCTGACGCTGAACAGCCTTTCGAACCACCTCATCAAAGGGAATATCACCAATATACCGCAAATTAACGTCCAGGAAACGGCTGGCCACGGTTGAGAAACGCCGGTAGAGTTTGTGACCTTCGTCAGCTGACCGGGTCATATTCGCCAACACCCGGAAATCATTGATCTGGTTATCACGGTGAAGCAGCTTAATCAGTGCATAGGCGTCAGTCATCGAAGAAGGCTCGTCACAAAGCACGACCAGTACTTCCTGCACAGCCCGCACAAAACTGACCACAGCATCAGAAATGCCTGCGGCCGTATCGACCACCAGCACATCCATTTCATCAGCCAGGTCACTAAAAGCATGAATAATACCCGCGTGTTCGGCTGGCCCCATAGCAACCAGCGACTGTACGCCAGAAGAGGCCGGGATCAGATGAATACCATGAGTTTCAATGAGAATATCACGCAACGAGCACTTGCCAGTGATCACATCGGCAATGGTGCGATCTGCCTTCACATCCAGCAGAATGTCGACATTCGCAAGTCCCAGGTCGGCATCCATCAAAACAACACGTTTCCCTGTCTGGGCCAAAGCCAGGGCCAGGTTAACGGAAATGCTGGTTTTACCGACGCCACCTTTGCCGCCAGTCACCGCCAGTACCTGTATCGAATGATTGTTCATCTATGCTCCAGGCATAAGCCTTTAAAATCAGGCCAGTTTAAATAGCAGATGTGCCTGCTCTGAATACCGCATTGCTCTCAGTGGCAAACCCTTGCATCAACCGGTCTTTATCCACGGGCTCAGATGCTAACACACGGCCAAGGTCAATTGCCTTTTTTACCAGTGCCGGTGCTTTGGCAACGGCAATATCATCCGGAATTGACTGGCCAAAGGTCTCATAGACCACTGGCAATCCTTTCATGATACTCAAAGCCAGCGCATCTCCCAACAGGCAGGCCTCATCAACATGCGAAAGTACACAGGCAACCACATCTGCCCTGCCATAATTACGCCAGGCGGCTTCCAGCACCGGGCCTTGCGCTGTTGCGGGCAATACCAGCCACTTGCGAACACCGGGCTGGGACCTAAGGCTTTCAATCTGCCGGGCCTGCTCAGCATGCGCCGCGGGCAGGCCTGCTGTATCAATCAACACCAACGATTTGTGTTCCAGTGAAGCCAGGGTTTCAGACAACGAATGGTGATTATCAACAATCCGGACGGTGACGCCAAGAATCCGGGCCAGTGCACGTAATTGCTCATGGGATGCCAGACGGAAGCTGTCTGTGGTGACCAGTGCCACTTCATCAGGCCCATGAGCCAGCACATACTGAGTTGCAAGCTTGGCAATAGTGGTTGTTTTACCCGCGCCAGTCGGGCCCAGGAAGGCGTATACACCACCATTAACAATGGGATCAAAACCCAGAACCGGTAAACTTTTAACCATAGCGGTCAGTGCCTTGCGCCATAAATCCGACACTTTTTCAGCACTGCCACTGCCCTTGATCTGTGACATCAACTGGCGAATAACAGGAGCTGGCAGCCCCATGGTGGAAAAGCGCTCCCAGACCGTAGCCTGAGCCGGTGTCTGACGCTCAAACTGCTCCCAGGCCATACCATTTAAACGTTGCTGTAACAGGCTGCGAATACTGTTCAACTCGGAACGCATGGCGCCAAATTCAGCCTGACTGACATTGGATGGATTGCTGCTTCCCTGGCCTGACGGCGGCGTTGGTTTTTCAGCGCGTGTTGCAACCACCTCGACGCCTCCCTCTGCCAGACTTCGGCTGGAAAGGATGGCAGCATCTTCACCCAGGCTTTCACGGACAAGCTTTAACACCTGCCTCATGTCGCGTGCTGTAAATTTCCTAACCTGCATAGTCACCTCATTCGCCTCATTATCTTTCAGTCAGCCACTATTCACTGGCCAATAGTCGCCACGATCGTAATCTGTTTGTTGTCCGGGATTTCCTGGAATGACAAAACCTTGACGCCCGAAACGGTATATCTCACAAAACGGCTCAGCAGCGGCCGTAATGCGGCACTAACCAGCAACACTGCCGGATTTCCGGCAAGTTCCTGCCGCTGTGCTGCCTGAACAAGAGATTGCTGTAACTTTTCAGCAATGCCTGGCTCAATAACCACGCTGTCATCGATCATGCCGTCGTTTTGCTGAGCAGACTGCTGCACTGCTTTAAGCAATATTTGTTCCAGGGATGATTCCAGTGTCATCACCGGCATTTGCGTGTTATCACCAAATATTCCCTGAACAATCACACGCGACAAGGCAACCCGGACCGCCGAGGTCAATGCCACAGGGTCAGAGGTGCGTCCGGCAGCCACTGCCAGCGACTCACCGATAGTGCGCATATCTTTGACGGGAATGCCTTCCTGAAGCAGGTTCTGCAACACGCGCCGCAGTTGATTGAGATTAATCAGGGAAGGTAACTCTTCGGCCAGTTTTTCTGAGGATTTGCTCAACATGTTCAGCAGTTCGTGAACCTCATCATGGCCCAGCAATTCATGAGCATGCTGCTGTAACACCGAGTTCATATGTGTTGCTACCACTGTGCTTGCATCAACCACCGTATAACCCAGGGTCTGTACCTGTTCCCGCTGTTCTGGCTCTATCCACACTGCATCCAGGCCGAAGGCCGGGTCTTTTGCTTCAATACCCTGGGCTTTGCCATATACCTGACCTGGATTAATGGCCATTTCACGTTCAGGGTATATCTCAGCACCACCGATGTTGACACCCATCAAATTGATTCGATAGGCGTTGGGCTGAAGGTCCAGGTTGTCTCTGATATGAACCGAGGGAACAAGAAATCCCAACTCCTGCGATAACTTCTTCCTGACCCCTTTGATTCTGGCAAGCAGCGGGCCGCCCTGTGATTTATCCACCAGTGGTATCAATCGATAGCCGACTTCCAGCCCAACAATATCGACCGGGCTGACATCATTCCAACCCAGTTCTGCAGCTTCCTGACCTTCTGCATCGGCAGGCGCTTTATTGTCATTTTCGGCAGCCTCTTCAGCTGGGGCTTCCAGCTTCTTTCGTTGCTGCCAGTAAATTGCCCCGGCACCACTGGCTGCAGCAAAGGCAAGCGCCAGAAATGCAAAATGCGGCATCCCGGGCACGATACCCATAACAAACAATATGCCCGCTGCCACACCCAGTGAGCGCGGCGTGGCAAACATCTGTCCCAGCACCTGGGTGCCCATCATTTCTGAACTGTTGTTGCGAGTGACCATGATGGCGGCAGAGGTAGACAGCACAAGTGCCGGAATCTGGGCGACCAGGCCATCACCAATGGTCAGCAAAGCATAGCGCTCAGCAGCCGTCGAAAAATCCAGCCCATGCTGCAGCATGCCAATTGCCAAGCCACCGGCAATGTTAATGACCAGAATAAGAATGCCGGCAATGGCATCACCTTTGACAAATTTACTGGCACCGTCCATCGCCCCGTAAAAATCAGCTTCCTGGGTGATATCCAGTCGTCGCGTGCGCGCCTGTTCCTGGTCTATCAAACCAGCATTCAGATCGGCATCCACTGCCATCTGTTTACCTGGCATCGCATCCAGGGTGAATCGTGCGCTCACCTCGGCAATACGTCCGGCACCTTTGGTGACCACCACAAAGTTGATGATGATAAGAATCAGAAAGACAATCAGGCCCACGGCATAGTTACCGCCAATCACAACCTCACCAAAAGACTCGATCACCCGGCCAGCTGCCGCCCCGCCTTCATGGCCACTCAACAGTACCACCCGAGTAGAAGCCACATTCAGGGCCAGCCGGAGCAAGGTTGAAACCAGCAAAATCGTTGGGAACACTGCAAAGTCGAGGGGTCGCATGGCATAGACAGCCACACACAACACCACCAGTGCGATAGTGATGTTAAAAGTAAACAGTACATCCAGCAGGAACGGCGGTAGTGGCAGCGTCATCATTGCCAGGATTACCAGCAATAATACCGGGATACCGAGATTGCCCTGAGCGAGGTTACGAGCCCCTGCCAGTACTTCCTGACGATTTAATGAGTTACCTGCACTCACGCCCGGGTTCCTGTATTTATTGTGCTGCTCACTGTCATTGTTCAGTCGCTACTTGCAAATACTTTCAAATAATTGACACTTACTGCGTCTGGCCGGTTGGTAAAATTGACACTCAAAAACAAATATTCTTTTAATTCAGCTAGATAGAATAATCACATCGATGCGTGCCAATAACCTCAACCAAGTACTTGCAAAAGTCGTGCACAAAAAGGGTTTCGACGGCAATTTTATTCAGTCGTTTCCTGGTAGCGTCCCTGATGTTGCAATTCTTCAGGAATCGGCAATTGCTTCGGCAGATATGGACGTCGCGCATTACCGCGACGGAAAGCCTTGAGCTGGAAGACATAAGCAAGCACCTGGGCAACAGCCTTGAAAAGGCCTTCGGGAATTTCCTGCTTAAGTTGGGTATGGTAATAAATAGCACGAGCCAGCATGGGAGACTCGACTACCGGTATTTCATGCTTGTTAGCAACTTCACGAATTTTCATTGCCATCATATCGACACCCTTGGCAATCAATACCGGCGCCCCACCCTGGCCTTCACGGTCATACCGCAATGCCACTGCATAGTGTTGCGGGTTTGTCACAACCACATCAGCCTGGGGTAACTCGGACATCATCCGGTTCTGTGTCATCTGATACTGGAGTTGACGAACGCGCTGCTTAACTTCAGGACGCCCTTCCGTGTCTTTCATTTCGTCTTTGACCTGCTGATGGGTCATCTTGAGTTTTTCACGGTAACTGTGAATCTGAAAAGGAATATCGACCACTGCGATGATCACAGTCGCTGCTGACATGACCAGAATAGCCATCATGAGAATCTGAACTGACTGAGACATCGCAGCCGTCACATCAAGCCCGGCGATAGCCATCAACCTGTCCATGGTTAAATAAAAGATCAGCAACGCCATCGAGGCGACAACCAGCACTTTTGCGATCGCCTTAAAGAGTTCCATTAATGACTTGGCACCAAACATACGCTTCAGACCTGACAACGGGCTAAGCCGACTGGCTTTAGGTGCCAGTGCTTTGGTACTGAAATTCCAGCCACCCAGACCAATAGGAGCTACCAAGGCGGCTACCAATAGGACAGCAAACACGGGTAGCAGTAATTTCATCCCGCCCATGACAGAAGTCTGCAACATCTGAAAAAGATACGCTGTGTCAAAAACCTGGTGTCGGTCCAGATCAAAGGTCTGTCTTGCTATTCCCGACATGGCGCCAACCATGTAATTGCCGAACATCCAGATCGCGGCACTACCGGCAATCAGGATAGCCATCGTATTCAGCTCACGGGAACGGACGATATCCCCCTCTTCCCGCGCCTTTTCTATGCGCCGGGGGGTGGGTTCCTGTGACTTGTCAGCGGACGAATCCTGATCTTCTGCCATGCTATTGCCTTAATTGAATACAGATCTCATACGCATGAATGCTTCCAGAAACAGCCCTTCTGCAAACTCAGCGGTCAGCGTAAACATCAACCAGATTAAAAATAAGCCAAACATCAGCGCCACCGGGAACCCCAGCGCGAAGACATTCATTTGCGGGGCAGCACGCGTCATAATGCCAAATGCCAGGTTACTCATCAGCAGTGCTGTCACGGCGGGCAACGCCATACCCATGGCACTCGCGAATAACCAGGACATGGTACTGATCACTTCCAGGATCAGACTTCCGTCAAACCAGGGATCACTGACCGGGTAGCGGGTAAAACTCTGAACCAGGACATCAATCATTATCAGGTGCCCATCAAGGGTGAGAAACAGCAACGTAACAAACATAAGATAGAACGTACTGAGAATGGGGACATTGACGCCGTTGGCCGGATCCATCATTGAGGCAAAACCCAACCCCATTTGCATGGCAATCATCTGACCCAGCAACACGAAAACCTGAAATACCATCTGCAGGAAAAAGCCCATCAAAATGCCAATCAGAACCTGTTGCAGCACAATAACAATCATGCTGGCAGAGAGTGCATCCATCGGTGGAGCGGGTGGTAATAGCGGAGCTACGAATAAACTGATAGCCAGTGCCAATATTAACCTGACCCGAATCGGTACGAAATCAGAACCGAATACCGGTGCCATCATCATAAAGCTGCCTACCCTGATAAAGGGTAGCATCCACTGGCTGACCCAGATAAATATCTCATCCGCTAACAGGTTCATTGCTAACCCAACAACACGGGGATACTTGTCACCAACTGCTCGAAATGTTCAAGGATACGCCGCAATAACCAGGGGCCGGTAATAATGATCATGATCAACGTCGTCAGCAAACGAGGCAGAAAGCTCAATGTCTGCTCATTAATCTGGGTTGCTGCCTGAAAGGTGCTGATAATCAGACCGACAACCAGGCTGGGAGTCACAATCACGGTAACCAGCAACACAATCAGCCACATGGCATCACGCCAGACTTGTACTGCCATATCAGGTGTCATTGTCTACCCTCCGAAACTCGCCGCCAGCGTACCGATCACCATGGCCCAGCCATCAACCAGTACAAACAGCATAATTTTAAATGGCAGAGAGATAATAATCGGCGACAGCATCATCATACCCATTGCCATCAGAACACTGGCGACCACCAGATCGATAACCAGAAACGGGATAAATAGCAGAAAACCAATCTGAAATGCCGTTTTCAGCTCACTCGTGACAAAAGCCGGAATCAGCACCGTCATCGGCACTTCATCAACACTGTTGAGGTTCTCAATTTGCGCCAGGTCAAGAAATAGTGCCAGGTCAGATTCCCGGGTCTGGGCTGTCATGAACTCGCGAAAAGGAGTTTCGGCAGCGGCCAGCGCCTGATCCGCAGATATCGACTCTGCCAGGTAGGGTTGCAATGCCTCTTCATTCACACGCTGAAAAACAGGCGACATGATAAACACTGATAAAAACAATGCCAGACCCAGCAGAATCTGATTCGATGGCGTTTGTTGCAACCCCAGTGCCTGCCGGAGAATAGCGAACACGACAATGATACGCGTGAAGGAAGTCATCATCATGGCCAGCGCTGGCAGCAGTGTGAGCGCGGTCATGATAAACAGAATCTGCAATGTCACCGAGTACTGCTGTCCGCCATCTTCTGTGGCAGAGACTGTCAAGGCCGGTACACCCTGTAGCTGGGACAATGTACCTGCCAGTAAAGACTCGTTTTCTTCGCTGGCAGCCGCTTGCTGGGCGGCCGCATCCTGTTGCTGTGCTACCGACACCGATGCCAGCAGCGTCATGACAACTGCCAAAACCAACGAAGCAACCCATTTCATATCACACTTCGTCATCATGACTGCCGACCAGTAAACTGTCTGAGAACCTCTGCAAAACGTCCGTTACCGGCATCAGTTGATATGACAGCCTCAACATCCTCCAGAGACATTTCATGCAACTTGTTGATCTGTTGTGGTGTCACACCAAGAATCAGTACACGGTCAATGACTTTAACCATAACCAGTCTCTCACGATGGCCTAGCGGTATGGCCGCCAGTACGTTCATGGCATTCACCTGACCTGCCGCGCCAGGTTGAACACGACGGTATACCCAGGCCAGAAACAGTATCAGGCCAACAATAACAAACAGCCCCATTCCCATCTGGAGAAACGAACTGACACCCGGCGACTGTGACGAAGCAGCACTGCCAGAGATTTCCTGCGCGGATGCCTGACCAATTAATAACATGGCGCTGATGTATAAGGGGACATTTGACATTAACAGTACTTATCTCAGTTTTTTAATACGCTCGGAAGGACTGATGACGTCGGTCATGCGAATACCAAATTTATCGTTCACGACAACCACCTCACCATGAGCGATCAGGGTGCCATTTACCAGTACATCCAGTGGCTCACCAGCAAGGCGATCCAGTTCAATCACGGAGCCCTGGTTGAGTTGTAACAGGTTACGGATAGTGATCGCGGTACTGCCAACTTCCATGGAAATTCGCACCGGGATATCCAGAATGACATCCAGATCAGGAGAGCCATCGGCCTGTGTTCTTTCCTGGCTGACTTCTTGTCCACTGTCATCCTGGTTTTGCTGATTTTCTTCTTCCATGGCTTCCGCCCACTGATCTGAAATATCCTGCTCTTCGCTCATGATAAACTCCCGCCTGTTGTCATAGATATCGCGTATATATAGCCGTATCTGTCAATAAATGACTCATTCAAATTCACGATGGATGCCATCGACACGTAGCGCCAGATTGCCATTGGACATACCCACTTTGGTATCAAACAAAGGCACACCATTAGCCTTCAGGACAACCTTCTCCGGCATTTCCACCGGAATGACATCGCCTGGTTCCAGGTCAACGACATCACGCAAAGAAATTTCCCGCTCAAACAAATCGCAACTGAAATCAACGGTGGCAAACTTGATCTGGTTCTGCAACGCATTCCCCCAGCGTTCATCATGCTCATCAACATCACTTTGCATACCTGCATCAAGCAACTCCCTGATGGGTTCGATCATGGCATACGGCTGAGTAATGTGAATATCCCCACCACCACCATCAAGTTCGACATGGAAACTGCTGACAACCACCACTTCGCTCGGGCTGACAATGTTGGCCATGGAAGGATTGACTTCTGAGCGAAGGTGATCAAACTCCAGTTTGTAAACATTTCGCCAGGCTTCTCCCAGGTCAAGAAAGATCTGGTTCAGTACCATTTGCACCACGCGAAGTTCTGTGGGCGTAAACTCTCGGCCTTCGATCTTGGCATGTCGCCCATCGCCACCGAAGTAGTTGTCAACCAGTTTAAAAACCAGCTTGGCATCCAGCACAATCAGAGCTGTGCCACGCAACGGTCTGAACTTCACCAGATTGAGACTGGTAGGTACGTAAAGTGTATGAAGGTACTCACCAAATTTAGTGATCTGCACACCACCCAGCGAGACATCGGCGGTTCTTCTTAACAAGTTGAACATACTGATTCGTGTATAACGGGCAAACCGTTCATTGATCATTTCCAATGTCGGCATGCGGCCCCGAACAATCCTGTCCTGGCTGGTCAGGTCATAGGGGCGAACCGAACCGGGGTCACCGTCAAACTCATTTTCAAGTTCACTTTCATCGACACCATGTAAAAGCGCATCGATTTCATCCTGGGATAACAGATCCTGCATGACAGTATTCTCTCGCTATTACTGCATCACGAAGTCTGTAAACAGCACTTCTTCGATGCCTTCACGGCCGATTTCATTTATCAGCACCTGTTGTACTTCTGCCGTTGCCAGTTGGCGCAAGCGCTCAATGCCACTGGGGTCTTCAAAGACCAGCAATAGCTGCGCACTGAAAAGGTTAATCAGGTTATGACGTATTAAGGGCATGTGGCGACTGACAGCGGCAATAGCCTCACTGTCGCGTGACATGACGGACAATGAGGCTTGCATATAGCGCTGACGGCCCTGATGAGGGAAGTTCACGACGAAAGATGGGGCCAGCTCCAGATATTGAACTGGGCCACTATGCACGCCGGCCTCTTCGGCCACCGCTTCTTCAGTCTCTGCTGCTGCGTCCTCTGGTGCTGGTCGCAAAAAAAGCAGCCAGGCAGCCAGTCCTGCTGCCACCAGTACAACGATAACCGCCACAATTAGAATGATTTTCTTCAAACCTGTTTTCCTCTAGCTCAATTCAACTACGCATGCATGTTGATAAAAACACGCATGGTAACTGTTATAACTAGGGAAGCAAGGCTTATGCCAAAATAGGATACTGTATTTTATCTTTACTTTTCAGCACCCTGTATGTTGAAACTGATCTCCGCGAGCAACATCGCCAAAAATGTGACGCCCGCCTGACACCAGCTACCAGCTCAGGTAGCCATGGAATTGACACTTAGCACTTCACACATATTGATCGACTAATGACAGCACACCTGCTGTCGCGCTCGTTTCTTCTGCTTTATCGCTCAGGTGATCATCCGAATCCTGGATATCACCACCCTGTCTCGCAGCTCCGGACTCATCATGCTGTTCAGTTTCTTCGCGGCCACCTGCTTGAGAATCAACAGAGGCATCGCTTAATTCAAGCCCCATATCATCCATCATCTCCTGTAACCTGGGGAGCTGCTGCTCAAGACTGTCTCTGACCATCTGGTGTTGCGCAGAAAAATGTACAACTGCTGACCAATCCTGGACCTCGAGCTTGATAATCAATGAACCTAACTCGGGTGGATCCAGCCGTATCCTGGCCGAACTGATACCACGCTCGTGCATCAACATGATTTGTTGACCAACCTGCGCCTGCATCATAGATTGCTCCAAAGTCCCCCCGCCTTGAGTAGCAGCCATGGCAGCTGGCGAGCTCGTCAACTGACTGGCTGGCGTGCCGGGCGCTGGAACGCCTGTCCCCGGCTGCCCCTGTCCGCTTTGCGCCCCCCTGCTTCCTGCCGAATTGGCCAGTACGGAGCGCTCAGCACGAGACTCTCCTGCATTAGCATCAGCATCAGCATCAGCATTGAGCAAGCCATCAACCAGTTCCTGAACCGACACACCGCCGCCCGTATCTGTGGGGGGAACGGCTGGTGATACCGCGGTTGTCTGCAACGCCAAATGCTCACGCAACACTGCAGTGTTCATATCAGCAGGATTGCCAGGTTGCCGAATTTGTGCGACGCCCTCCTGCACACCAAGGCCATGAGATGCAAGCGAACCCGATCCCAGCGCCGCTATAGTTTGAGGTGTCTCGACGCGGTTAATGCCAGTCGCTGAGTTTGTTGCCATCGGCCCGGGCTGGGTATTACTTTCTGCAGAAATGGTTCCACCGGCTGATTTAGCCGTTGTGTTCAGCGCCCCCTTCAATGCAACTGCGCCAACAGAACTCGGGTTGGAGAGCGGCAATTTCTCGTCACTTGGCGGCAATGTCTGCGGCAATGAGCTGCCACCCTGCTTTACCAGATCCAGCACTGCCGCTCTGACCTGCATACGCAAATCAAGAGCTGAATGGGAGGTGGGTGCAGTTGATGGGCGTTGCATGGATAGCGTCTGGCTTGATAACTGACTGGATGTAGACGAGAGCTCGATACGAGAATTCAAACCACCTTCTTGACCGAGCGCTGAAGCTTTCAGTACCGATGCTCCCGTAAGTGCTGAGGTCGATGGCAACGTGGCTGGCTCTCCATCGGCTAACTGCCAGATTTGACTATTGTCGCCAGCATTTTGCTTTGCTAATAGCAGGTCCTTCAGCGTTGCACCATTGGCAAGGAGCAAATCGAGACTTTGTGATTGCCCCTGAGGCAATTCAGTCGTCGCATCCAGTAATGCCTGGCTATTACCCGCTCCTGTGTCTTCAGGTGAATTCACATTGGGATTGGGATCAGCAGTGCGTTCTTTTTTCATCAAAGTCACATCAGGCGGGTTTGTTTTACCGACAGCAAGCCCAGTCTGAACCGGTTGTCTTGCAGCATTGTTTGCATTTTCAAGAACGTCTCTGCCTGTCGCTGATGCCGCAGGTTTATCAGTGGCTTCACCGTTTTCAGCCATAGACGTCTTGCTTGCTGATGATGGCTCTGCTGCGGTTGTAGGTGCTTTGTGACTCAGGGGCTCATCACCGGCTGAGGGCTGTTTATCAGCTGAGGGTTCTTTTCTCGCGGAAGGCTCTTGTCTAGCTGAGGGCTCTTGTCTAGCTGAGGGCTCTTGTCTAGCTGAAGGCTCTTGGTTCGCTGAAGGCTCTTTACCTGCTGAGGCTTGTTCCTGTGCAGTTAGTTTATGAGGGCTTGCAGACTTTTCAGGGGGTGCGTCTGAAGTCTTCTCGGAGCTGGCTTTTTCTTTGGCCACTTCGTTCATGTGGTCGCGGAATGACTGTCTTGTCTCCGAACGGTACTCTGAATGAGGCATGGCCGAATCGTTCAGCGAACGACTGGATTGGCTAATGCCTGAAACATCGCGCATGGTTTGACTGGACGCAAGTACAAGCGATAAAGAAGAAGATTCAGCCGACATAAAGGACTTCCTGCAACAATCGATTATTTTCCCGGGCGGTCATTTCAACAAGCTGAAATGCTCACCGCAGATGAACAATGCAATTTCTTTGCCAGACTGAAATTTTTATCAAGAACAATTCACCAATGGCGTTTCGCTGAGCGGCGAGCAAACTCATCGTGGTTTTTTTGCTCACTTTTCTGCAGTGCCACATCAGCTTCACGTTCCAGCTTAACCAGAAGCTTCTCCAGGCTTTTAAAACGTATATCCTTCGCCTGCCATTGTGTTTTGCAATTTGCCAATACCGTCTCACATTGCGTAATCCGGCTTTGCTGATGGGTTAACGCATTCTCCAGCTGTTCGCGGAAACGATCATACATTCGTAGCTGGTCAGCGGTGATCCCTGCCTGTCCTGCCGTGATCATCCGTTGTCCATATTCTTGCTGGTAGGATGTCAGTTGCTGCAATTTCTGTTGCTCAGTCTTGAGTTGCTGAGAAGCACTGGCGACCATTTGCCCGGCTTTATCAACCTCGAGCTCCGCGATTCTCAGCACTGGCTTCAGGCGCGCTACACGGTTCATACCGTAGCCGTGGTATTAGCACCCCGGTCTCTGCCACCTAATGTTTGTGCAGGACCGGCAGGGCGCCCGGAGCTGGTGTTTGTGCCTGCCGGCGGATTATCGCTGGCGGGGTTGATCGCACGCTGTAAGCGAAGCGTCGCATCAGGCAGCACGACTTTCTCAGTTAACCCTTGTTTCAGGAACTGCAGCAAGTGCGGCATACGCTCTATGGCAAAATCAGTATCCGGGTCAGAACCCATGCTATAGGCACCCACGCTAATCAGGTCGCGATTCTGCTGGTACCGGGAGTAAATCCGTTTGAAGAACTGGGCGGTTGCCAGGTGCTCCGGCGTCACAATGGCAGGCATGACCCGGCTGATAGAGGCTTCTACATCAATCGCAGGATAATGCCCCTGTTCAGCCAGTGTGCGTGAGAGAACAACATGGCCATCAAGAATGGCACGCGAAGCATCCGCTATCGGGTCCTGTTGATCATCGCCCTCCGTTAACACGGTATAAAAAGCAGTAATACTGCCTTGTCCCTGGTCAGCGTTGCCCGCTCGCTCAACCAGTTTCGGGATTTTGGCAAACACCGATGGCGGGTAACCTTTGGTTGCTGGTGGCTCACCGATAGCCAGTGCTATTTCACGCTGCGCCATGGCATAGCGGGTCAGTGAATCCATCAGCAAAAGTACATCTTTGCCTTCATCACGAAAAGACTCGGCGATCTGACTGGTTACTGTTGCTGCTCTGAGTCTCATCAAGGGAGAGTCATCGGCTGGCGAGGCAACCACCACCGAGCGCTTCAGGCCTTCCTCGCCCAGAATCTCATCAATAAACTCTTTAACCTCACGGCCCCTTTCACCAATCAGCCCGACAACAATGACATCGGCTTCAGTAAACCTTGTCATCATTCCCAGAAGCACACTTTTGCCCACACCACTACCGGCAAACAGTCCGATACGCTGACCTCTGCCCACGGTCAGCAATCCATTGATTGCCGTAATCCCTACATCGAGGGTTTCTTTCACGGGTTTGCGTTTGAGGGGATTGATAACGCGATCGGCACCTGCCTGATGACAGGCATCCGTATCAATCGGGCCTTTACCGTCGATGGGCTCACCAAAACCGTTCAGGACACGGCCCAATAAACCACTTCCGACCCACAGCCCCTTATCGTGATTGGCGGGAACCACGGTAGCACCAGGCTTAAGGCCATCCACAGATTGCAGTGGCATCAGAAAAACTTTAGCACCATCAAAGCCAACCACCTCAGCTTCAACGTGTCCTCCCTGGCTGTGACTGACCAGGCACCGACTACCCATTGTCACATCACAACCGACAGCCTCCAGAGTCAACCCGACGACACGCGTCAGGCGGCCCACTAACGAAGGTGTCACCTGAATTTCATGAGGAGGGATATAACTACGCAGGCGTTGGGACAGGGATTGACGGTTAATCATCATCGGAACCGGCCCAGTCATCAGAAAGGCGAGCCGCTTGCTCAGACATTTTCTCGGGTTTGTCTGCCTCTGAATCCCGGCTCACCGATAAAATGGGCTTCACCACAGGTTCAGGTGCTGCTTCCCAGCTTTCTCCGTCAGGGATTGAAATGGAAGACTGTTTGCCCGCAACAGCAGTACGGCCGTCAATAACATGGCTGATCGCCTGCTGGAAGCGCTCGGCGACAGTGAAGTCAACCAGACTGTGATCCGTTTCAACACGACAACCGCCCGGTTCAATGGCATTACTGGCAATAACACGCCAGTTCTCACCACCTTGCTCGGCAGCTTTCATGACCAGTTCCACATCCTGCTGACTGACATAAATCCGGACATGCTCGCGGGTTGCCGGAAGGGCTCCCAACGCCTGCTTGATCAGTTGCATGATATGGCTGCTATCCAGGCTTAAATCTCTTCCCACAACCTCTTTGGAAACCGTTTTTACCAGTTGCAGCAACGCCTGCTCTAACTGGTAATCCTGTTCATTAAGGGCATGAGTGAGATGAGTCATCAATGCATTTAAAGTCTGTAACTGTTCCTGTAAAGCCTGGTCAATACGTGCCTGGCTTTGCTGTTCGCCCTGCGCCAGGCCCTCAGCCTGACCCGCTTGCAGCCCCTGTTGATAGCCTTCCTCGTAGCCAGCTTTCTGGCCCTCTTCCATGCCCTTGCTCAGGCCTTCTTTACGGCCCAGCAACAGACCTTGCTCATAACCCGCATCATAGCGCTCGGGTGACACATTACCCTGGGATTGCTTGTCAGCACTGGCCGTTGCATCCGGCGCAGCGTCTCCCGATGACTGAGTGACAAATTGTTCGAACTGGGACGTTTCACGGGGGACGGCCTGGACCAGTTTGCCACCTTTCTCAATAGTCGGTGGCACCCAGGCCAGAACGGGCTGGGATTCCAGATTTTTCTGGCTGACACGATTTACGCCATCAAATATGTGTCGTTGCATAGACATCGGTTCACTCCGTCAGCACACGTACCAGGACCTGTGAGCAGCCCTAGATCATGGCCTCGCTGCCACCACCAAGCTGAATCTCGCCAGCGTCGGCCATACGTCGCGCCACCACCAGAATTTCTTTCTGCGCTGCTTCCACCTCTACGATTCGCACCGGACCTTTCGCTTCCAGATCGTCTCGGAGCAGCTCAGCAGCACGCTTGGACATGTTATTGAAGATTTTCTCTTTCAGGAAGTCATCGGCCCCTTTCAATGCCAGAATCAGTACTTCCGAAGACACTTCCCGCAATAGTGACTGAATACCACGATCATCGACATCCCTGAGATTGTCAAAGACAAACATCAGATCCTGAATCTGGGTACCCAGGTCTTCATCAACATCTTTAATGGCCCCCATCAGTTCCTGTTCCTGGGCGCCATCAAGGTGATTCATGATCTCAGCCGCTGTTTTGGTGCCACCAATCGTTGTTGACGGATTGGAGCCCTTGCCTGAGAACTGTTTCTCAAGCACCATGTTCAATTCTTTCAATGCTTCCGGTTGCACACTCTCCAGTGTTGCAATTCGCATCATGATTTCAAGTCGGACTTTTTCCGGAAAATTCGCCAGAATACTGGCCGACTGATCAGGCTCAAGGTAGCTCAGCACAACAGCTTGTATCTGTGGATGCTCAAGACGGATAACATCCGCTACAGAGCGTGGATCCATCCATTTCAGACTGTTAATACCACCCGTACCCGCACCCATCAGGATACGGTCGAGGAAACCTCTGGCTCGCTCTTCGCCCAGGGCTTCATTCAGCATATTCCGAATATAACCCTCAGCGCCGATACCAAGTCCGCTCTGTGCACCGCACTCATTCATGAACTGCGTCAACACACCAGAAACGGTATCCTGTGTCACCGAACTCAACTGAGACATGGCCGCCCCTACCCGCTGGACTTCCTTCGGCCCCATTTGCTTGAGTACTTCAGCTGCGTCTTTTTCGCCCATACTCATCAGCAAAATGGCTGCTTTGTCGAGATTGTTCATGGTGCGCTCTGCTTTATCCATCTCGCTGCCCCCGACAGACAAACACGTTAGTTATCATTATTAATCCAGTTTTTTACCACTTGTGCGACCCTGGCCGGATCCTGCGCAACCAGGCCTTTGATGGCGCCAAGTTGATGTTCATAGTTGTCACCCGGTGCAGTCAATAACAAGTCGTCACCACCACTCAATGTGACTTTGGCATCTTCGCCAGATTGCGCCGCAGACACATTGGCGGACTGACTGTGTCCAGCTTCCTGCCCGGAGGAAGACTGTCCAGTCGCGGCCAGTGATTTACTGCTGGAGCTGCTGGCACTAAGACGCCGCATAGCTGGCATCAATACGCCAAACACCAGTAACAACACCAGGCCGGCTGCTCCCAATTGTTTTAGCGCCGGAACAAACCAGGGAGCCTGCCAGAAAGACACTGCATCAGCTTCAGGCACCTGTATTTGTGCAAACTGTTTATTAATGACAGTAACACTGTCCCCCCGGCTGGCATCAAAACCAACGGCATCCCTGACCAGCGCTGTAATGCGATCAATATCTTCCGTTGTCCAGGGCTGAACACCTTCGCCCGTCGGTTCATCAATAACGACTGCAACCGACAACCGGCGAACATTGACCGGGTCATAGTTGGTATAACTGATGGTGCGATCGACTTCAAAGTTTCGTGTCGACTGGTTGCGGGTGTTCGCTGTAGGCGCTGCATTATTAGCTTCGCCGGCAACGGCCTGCTCCGGAGCCACCCCGGCAGGCGGTGGCTGATTGCTCAATGCCCCGGGAATGCCTGCTACCACTTCAGCGCTGTTGCGACTTTCGCGCAGGGATTGTTCACTACGCAGTACCGTGTTCTCCGGATCATACCGCTCCTCAGCCTGTTCGGTGCGGGTAAAATCAATATCGGCAGCCACTTCAGCCGTGAAACGACCCGCTCCCAGTAAAGGATGCAGGATACGGTTGATTCTTGAGGTCAGTGTTTCTTCAAACTCACGGACATAGGCAAATTGTTCACTGGCCAGACCCAGCTCATTATTCTGGCTGCGATTACTTAACAGGTTACCATTCTGGTCCACTACCGTCACACCTTCCGGTGTCATGTCGGGAACACTGGAAGCCACCAGATTCGCAATCGCCTGTATTTGAACATCAGTCAGGCGACGTCCGGTTGAAAGTGTCAAAAAAACTGAAGCTGTGGCCTGACGGTTATCACGGAGAAATACGCTGCGCTCAGGAGTCGCCAGGTGCACTCGAGCTGTCTGCACGTATCTGAGACTGGAAATCGTGCGCTGCAACTCCCCTTCCAGGCTACGACGGTAACGTGTCGTTTCCAGGAACTGACTGGTGCCCAGGCTCGGCTCTTCGCTAAGGTACTCAAACCCATAACCTTCATCTCGTGTGATACCAGCAGCAGCTACTTGCAAACGGAGGTTATGAACATTATCAGCAGGAACCAATACGACCCCACTCGCCGGATCCAGTTCATAACTCTGCTGATTACTATCCAGCACTTCAATCAATTCGTTAACGTTATAACCCTGCATACTCGGGTACAACGGTTGCATCGGTTCTTTCTGCGACCAAAGCACCACAGCAAAACCCAGCGCTATACTGGCTGACAATCCCAGCAACAAGCCAGCTTGCCGTAGCAGGTTCAAACGATTGAAACCTGCCAACAGGGGAGTCTGCGGCTTTGCCGAGGGTAGAGATGAATCTGCGGTGGCAGTATCAGTAGCCATATGCCTGTCCTGTCAAAATCATGACGTTAGTTGAAACGGTATTGCAATCCTGATGCCAACTTCATCAGCAGCTGTTAACAAGTGCTAGATTGGCATATTCATAATGTCCTGATAGGCACTGACCAGGCGGTTTCGAACCTGAGTCATTGCCTCAAAGGAAACACTGGCTTTCTGCATTTGTATCATGACCTGGGTGATATCCACTTCCGGGTCGCCCATCTGAAACGCTTCCTGCAATTCGGCCGATTTCTGTTGTGCATCATTTACGGAATTGACGGCTTCCTTGAGCATATCGGCAAAACCACCTTCCTGGGCTCCTTCAGCCTGGCCAGTATTTTTAACCTGGTCAGCAATGTTGCCAACGCCCTGCACATTAGTGTTGTTCTCAGTGCCAGGTTTCACCTGATCACGAATTTCACGCATTTGCATCAACACCTGATTGATATCAACGCGATCTGTTATACCGTTAACACTCATTTACATCTCCCCTTATGCACTGGCCAGACTGTCAATGTTGATGCCCATATCCCGCATCCTTGCCAGTTTATAGCGCAACGTGCGCGCACTGACCCCTAATGCTTCCGCAGTCTCTTTTCGCTTACCACCCTGTTTACGCAGGGTCGAGAGAATGATTTCGTACTCTCGTTTCTTAAGGTCGTTGCCCAGGTCAGCATCTGAGATGACAGAAGAACTGGGCTCTGAATCCTGTTCATATTCCGGCAGGCTTGCAGTCGCGCCAATGGAGTTTTCAAACGTAGTTAACGACAATGCTGACGCATTAATCACGCCACCCTCCTGGATAATCAAGGCGCGTTGCAGCACATTTTCCAGCTCACGAACATTGCCCGGCCACGGGTACTGTCGCAGAGCATTCCTGGCTGAATCATCCAGGTTCGCAGTCTCCTCCATACGTTCGCAATGGCGTGACAATAAACGTTCGGCCAACGGCACAATGTCAGCCGGGCGCTCCCGCAATGATTTCCAGGCCAGGGGAAAGACGCTTAAACGGTAATACAAATCTTCCCTGAATTGCCCCTGGCGAACAGCTTCTTTCAGGTCACGGTTAGTGGTGGCAATGACACGGACATCCAGCGACATCGTTTTTCTACCACCGAGGCGTTCCACTTCCCGCTCTTGCAGCACTCGCAAAATTTTAGCCTGCAAACCAATATCCATCTCAGAGACTTCATCGAGTAACAGAGTGCCCCCATTGGCCTGCTCGAATTTCCCCGGACTGCTGTTGTAGGCACCGGTAAATGCACCTTTCTCGTGTCCGAACAAAGTAGCTTCCAGCATGTTTTCCGGAATTGCTGCACAGTTAATGGCAACAAAAGGCTTGCCTTGCCGGTTGGAATGGCGGTGAATGTATTGCGCCAGCACTTCTTTGCCCGTGCCGGACTCTCCGGAAATCAATACGGTGGCATCGGACATCGCCACCTTACGCGCCAGCATAAGCAGTTGCTGACTTTCTCTTTCGACAGCAACAGGCTCAGAGCTGTCACTGGCCCGGCAACGGGCATAACGACTAACAGAAGCCAGCAGATCCTCAGGCTTAAACGGCTTCAGTAAATAATCTGCCGCACCATCACGCATGGCTCGCACAGAGCTGCCGACATTGCCGAAGGCAGTAATGAGGATCACGGGAAGCCAGGGGTGAAGTGAACGCACCTGTCCAAGCAGTTCATGGCCATCCATCTTGCCCATGTTAATATCGCTGAGCAGCAGATCTACCTGTGCACTCTGAAGTTTATCAAGAGCCGCTTCTGCACTCTCGGTTGCGATGACCTGATACCCACCAAGCTCCAGTGTATCGACCAGTGCCTCTCTGAGTTCAGGATTATCCTCCGCTACCAATACGGTCGTTTCGCTCATTGCGACTCTCCTCTTGCCATAATGCTTTCCAGAGGCAGAATAAAACCGGCTCGCAACCCGGTTTTCTGCGCGTTTTGATCACAATTTTCAATAAAGAATCGGCCATGATGTGCTTTAGCGACAACCTGAGCGACAGACAAGCCGAGCCCTGTACCCTGACTGCGGGTTGTGTAAAAAGCTTCAGTGACCTGGGCAATAACGGCCGGATCAATACCCGGACCATTGTCTTCAACAAACAGTCTCACATGACCCGTTTCGCAACTATCATCACAGCAAAGTGTTAATTTCAGGTTCTCATCACCATGCTGTAATGCATTTTCGATCAGGTTGAGTGCGGCACCCAACAGGGCCTCTTTGTTGCAGCGCAATGTGCCTTCCGCTACTGTAATCTGGCATGCCAGGCTGATACCGGCACGCTCCAGCATGACATCTGCTGATTCCACAATCTGTCGTAATAAAGCCTCAAGAGAGACCTGGTCATCAAGCGATGTCTCCCCTCTGGCAAATACCAGCATGTCTTTCACCTGCCGCTCCATGTTCTGCAGCCGGGACATTAATTTTTCACTGGTCAGAGCCAGCCGGCCTTGCTGACAGGCTTCACTTTGGCTGAGGTGACCGGCATATAGCATGGCGGCGGTTAATGGCGTGCGAATCTGGTGGGCAAGAGAAGACATCATCCGCCCCATTTCAGTCAATCGCTGATGTCGACTGAGGCGTTGTTGCAACTCACGCGTTTCCGTCTGGTCCGTGATCAGGATAATCTGTCCGGGCTCTCCCTCCAGCGAGCGGCTGATAAGGCTCACCCGTTTGCCATTACGCAGGGACACTTCGTGACCGTCATCCTGGCGCGGCGCAAAACGCTGCTGCACAATATCAAACCAGCGCTCCCCTTCCAGGGGCTCTTCCAACAACGCAGTCGCGGCTGGATTACAGACAGCAACACGTCCCTGCCCATTCAGCACCACGACCCCACCCGGCAGCAGAAGTAATAATTTATGCAGCCGACTTGCCAGTCGCTCTTTATCTTCAAGTTCACGCAAACGTTGGGCATTGACTCGCTCGAGCTCAGCATTCAGATAACGAACCCGGTCCTCTAGTGCCTGATAACTTTCCATCAGTTCACCGGAAACCTGATTAAACAATTCAAAGGCGGAGGCCAGGCTTTCCTGGCTCAGTTTGGAAGTGTGGCTCACCTGCCTGGTTTGTCGCGCTTCCGGCAATTGCATCATTGTTACCTGTTCCCCGAGGTTTAACGTTATTTAAACTTACGGAGAATAGGCAAAATTTATGCCACAAGAATCAACTCAATAAAAACAGACAGTTATGTATTACAGGAGGGAGCGTTTCGGACAATGGGTCAATTAATTGACCGCATCTGGAGGTTTCTGGACGATTCATTGACACTCTTAATTGACACTCTGTCAGTACCGAGGCGGAGTTGACGAACAGAGTGTCAAAAACAAGAGCATTAGCATACAGGGTCAGGCTCTGGGTGGCGTTACCCCGGTCTGGCCCATATACTTTCCGCCGCGCTGTTTGTAGGTGACAGCACATTGCTCATCAGACTGGTAGAACAACATTTGTGCAACGCCTTCGTGCGCATAGATCTTGGCAGGCAACGGAGTGGTATTGGAAAATTCCAGTGTCACGTGACCTTCCCATTCCGGCTCCAGCGGTGTGACATTAACGATGATACCGCAGCGCGCGTACGTAGACTTACCCAGGCAGACTGTCAGTACATCTTTAGGGATACGAAAGTATTCGATAGTCCGGGCCAATGCGAACGAATTGGGCGGGATAATACAATAAGGTTCATCGATTGAAACAAAACTGGTTTCATCAAAATTTTTGGGATCAACCACACTGGTGGTGTGAACATTGGTAAAGATTTTGAACTCCGAAGCACAGCGGACATCGTAGCCATAGCTGGAAGTACCGTAAGAGATCACCTTACGGTCATCGTGATAGCGAACTTGACCAGGCTCAAATGGCTCAATCATGCCTTGTTCTTCCGCCATTCTGCGAATCCAGATATCTGACTTGATACTCATTGACTATCCTCTATCGTTATACGGGCCAGTTTTGGCAACTGCAAAACAGCAACCGGCAGATCATACGCTGACTGCGGTGCCGTTGACCAGTCTTGCACAAAACCGGACATTAAAATGACTCGTCAGCCGGAAACAAGTCTTCAGAAAATGGCGCGGGTATGCGGTATTGCTGGAGAATTGCCTGCTCACTTTCCTGCGCCTGCTGGTGATCGATGACGATCTGATATCCCCTTTCGCTACGGAATACACTGTAGTTGTCATTCTGATAGCGCAGCAGACCGGTGAAATGGGAAAAATCACGAACTGCCGTGCCATTAACACTTTCGACAATCCAGTTTCTCACGTCGTGATACCCCAGGTTTACATCCGCAGGCAGAACCTGCAGCGCAACGACAGCTTCGCGCCTCTCTGGCGAGCTCCACTGGCTGCGGGCCTGGAGAAGGTTGACCGGTGCGGTCCGGCTCCAGTCCGGCCCCCAGCGTTTAATCAGGTTCATATTCAGGGGAACAAATAGAATCCCACCGTAAATGTAATATTCAGGTAAGGCATCAAACGCCTCTGGACGAACCAGAGTATCATTGGCCTGTTGACCCTGAGCTGCCAGCTCAACAGTTTCAACCCTGCCCATGCGTGAGTATGTTATCTCAACCTGTTCACCAATCTGCTTCATGTCGATAGCATGCTTGTAATCTGTCTGCAGATCCTGATCAACCCGAATCGAACTATCCCCGGCAATGTCATAACCATCTATGGACAGAATGACATCATTTTCCTGTAGCACGCCATCTGCTGCCGAGCCGTCAAACACCTTGATGATCAATACACCACTTTGCTCTTCGGAAAGGCCGTAAGCAGTTTTCGCACTGGGGCTTTCCAGGTCCTGGGTACGGAACCCCAGATCAGGGAACCCGTCATAAATACCGTTTTGCGCATCAGTTAATACATGCTCGATAATATCCGGTGGCACAAAATAACCCAGTGATTCAGTCCGCCCACTGGCGACTGACTGCATGACAACACCGGCAATCTGCCCATCCACAATGACCGGGCCACCGCTATTACCCGGGTTGATGGCAGCATCAATCTGACCTGCTAACAAATAATTGCCGGCATGCGCATAAACCTGGTGTTCCACCCGGGACAGAATTCCTTTTGTAATGCTAAGTGTCCTGCCCCCTACCGGGAACCCGAAAACGAAAACCTCTGTGTTGGCCTGGGGAAGTTCGCCTATCTTTAATGCCGGGGTGTCATCAAAGAAACTGCCATCATCGACTCGTAGCAGCGCCAGGTCGGAGGCATGCGAGACAAACTCAACCTCGGCCAGAAATCGGCGCGGGTCATTATGTTTCTGGACCTGAATATAGCTGGCATTTGCAACCACATGGGCATTGGTGAGTATGCGCTGATCAGAAATGACTGCACCAGAGCCACTGCTTTGTCCCGGCGACATCAATCGCCAGGGAGTGAAATAGTCCGGGTCCGCCGTGGTGGTGTAAATTTTGACAATGGAGCGTTCCACATCGCGCAGTTCATCAGTTAATTGCGCCACGGCCGTCTGACTGATAAGTGAAACCGTGCAAAAAAACATCAAAAGCACAGCCAGGTGCCCGTGCCTCCTGCTACTTCCTGGCTGTGCTGTCATGCTGTCTCCTCGAATATTATTTGTCTTCTGTCGGTGCGCCAGCTATCAGTCAAAGTTTGCGTTACAGTATCCGCATGCCCGGTTTTGCTCCCGAATCAGGGGTCAGCAGGTAAATATCATTGCCACCCGGTCCTGCCGCCAGCACCATGCCTTCTGACACACCGAATTTCATTTTGCGCGCCTTCAGGTTGGCAGCAAGCACCGTCAACCGTCCCTCAAGTGCTTCTGGCTGGTAAGCTGAACGAATACCCGAGAACACCTGACGGCGTACCGGCTCGCCTTCTCCGTCCTCGCCCAGGTACAACTTCAGGCACAGTAATTTGTCAGCACCTTCTACGTAACTGGCGCTCTCGATCAATGCCACACGCAGATCCACTTTTACAAAGTCAGCGAACTCTATTTCGTCAGCAATCGGCTCTTCTGTCAGCGGCGTCTTCATGGCCGGCTCCTTGTTTACGGTTTTCGCATTTTCGCTGCTAACAGCATTAGCTGCTTCAGCTTGCGACTGTTCCAGTAATGCATCGATCTGCTTCTGCTCTACTCGTTTCATTAACGGCGTGAACGTATTGAGCTGGTGGCTGTTAAGCAACTGTGCAGAATCCTGCCAGGTCAGCTCACCGGCGTTGAGGAAAGCCTCTGCTTTCACCGCCATGTCAGGTAAAACCGGCTTCAGGTATATCATCAATAAACGAAACACATTGATGCCCGTCGAGCACACCGCCTGAACGGCCGGATCCTGTGGATCCTGTTTGGCCATCACCCAGGGCTGACGATCAGCGATATACTGGTTAGCCTTGTCAGCCAGCCCCATCACTAAACGGCATACCCGATGGTACTCACGCGTTTCATAACACTGCGCGATCTCATCTGCGGCACCCTGGCATTCAGCCAGCAGGGCCGGGTTCGAAACCTCAGCAGCCAGTTGACCATCAAAGCCTTTATGGATAAATCCGGCACAGCGGCTGGCAATATTAACCAGCTTGCCGACCAGGTCTGAATTCACCTTGCTGATAAACTCACTGAAACTCAGATCCAGGTCATCTACCCCGCCACCCAGGCGAGAGGCCAGGTAATAACGCAGATATTCCGGTTCCAGATGATCCAGGTAGGTATCCGCATTAATAAAGGTGCCACGAGACTTGGACATCTTTTTGCCGTTCACCGTCATAAAACCATGAGCGAACACAGCCGTCGGCGTCCGGTAACCTGCCTCTTTCAGCATCGCTGGCCAGAACAGCGCGTGGAAATTGATAATATCCTTGCCAATGAAGTGATACAGCTCCGTACCCTGGTCTTTTTCCCAGAACTCATCAAAAGCCACGGCATTGTTGTCACAAAAATTCCGGAAACTGGCCATGTACCCGATCGGGGCATCCAGCCAGACGTAGAAGTACTTGCCTGGCGCATCCGGTATCTCGAAACCGAAATACGGTGCATCACGGCTGATGTCCCATTCCTGCAACCCGGCATCCAGCCATTCCGCCAATTTGTTGGCCACCTGGTCCTGCAATGTGCCGCTGCGGGTCCACTCTTTAAGAAACTCCGTAAAATCCGGCAGCTTGAAGAAATAGTGCTCGGACTCTTTTACAACAGGAGTTGCACCTGACAACGTCGAATACGGTTTTTTCAGATCGGCTGGTGTATAGGTCGCACCGCAGGCTTCACAATTGTCTCCGTACTGATCATCTGCGTGACATTTAGGGCAAGTCCCCTTAACAAACCGGTCTGCCAGGAACAGCCCTTTCTCCGGGTCAAACAACTGAGCAATGCTGCGGGTGGCAATCCGCCCGTTGTCTCGCAGACGGCGATAAATCAGTGACGAGTACTCCCGGTTCTCCGGGGAGTGCGTGGAGTGGTAGTTATCAAAACCAATGCCAAATTTGTCATACGATGCCATATGCTCGGCACGAACCCGGTCAACCAGCGCTTCAGAGGTAATCCCCTCACTCTCGGCACGCAGCATAATCGCAGTACCGTGCGCGTCATCGGCGCAGACGTAATAGCATTCATGGCCGCGCAGCTTCTGAAATCTTACCCAGATATCGGTTTGCACGGCTTCCAGCATATGCCCCATATGGATCGGGCCATTGGCATAAGGGAGGGCACTGGTTACCAGTATTCTGCGTTTTTCCACAACGGGTTCCTTTCTCATTAACTTTACTAAGCAAACGTACACCAGCAGGGTGTTAGCGGTGTTTAATCGATTTCGACCATTTCAAAGTCTTCTTTGCCGACGCCACATTCCGGGCACATCCAGTCTTCAGGGACATCTTCCCAGACTGTACCGGGCTCAATTCCATCATCCGGCCAGCCTTCCGCTTCATCATATATCAGGCCACAGACAATGCACTGCCACTTTTTCACGCTAATACTCCAGAGATCCACCAGACAAGGGCGCAAATGATACTTGATCACTCCGTCGGCAGCAAAGTTAGCGCCCTGCAAAGAATAAGTCAGCTGCAAAGATAAGTAAGAAAGATGGCCTTATGCTAAAATTCCGCCTCTGTAGCGACTTGCTGGCCACTCATCCAACGCGTGCACCTTTGTAACTATGTTAGAGAATTCTCAGGACAACAACACAGCAAAAGACAGCCTGACTGAGCACATCAACGGCATATTGCCACAAACGCAATGCACCAAATGCGGCTATGATGGATGTTTGCCCTATGCACAGGCCATTACTGAAGGTGAAGCAATCAATCGCTGTCCACCAGGCGGACCTGAAGTTATTCAGGCACTGGCGCAGCTGACCGGCCAGCGTCCTGCAACATTGAACCCTGAAGTGGGCGAGCATTTGCCACAAACCGTTGCCTACATCCGTGAAGACGAATGTATTGGCTGCACCAAGTGCATTCAGGCCTGTCCGGTTGATGCCATCGTCGGCGCGGCCAAGTTAATGCATACCGTCATCGCCAGCGACTGTACTGGCTGTGACCTCTGTGTCGAGCCCTGCCCGGTTGACTGTATTGACATGCTCCCCGTTCAGCAGACATTTTCCCGTCCCAGCCAGTCACAGTCAGACTACTGGCGCTCTCTCTACGATGCCAGAACTCGACGCCAGCTCCGTCATGCCGATGAAATTGAGCAACGACGCCTGATGAAACTGCAGGATAAAATCGCTGCCATGGATGCAGGTGAAACCATTACCCGAACACCAGCGCGTAAAACACCTGCAGAACTGCGTGCGGAAATACAGGCTGCTGTTGCCCGCAAACGTGCCGGGCAGTCATCATCTTCTGATAAATAGCGAGATCGTCGACAGTGAATGCAGAAAAACGCCAGCAGATCTTTGAACGTTTACAAGCGGCCAACCCTAGTCCCACAACGGAACTGGAATATAGTTCAACTTTTGAACTATTGATTGCTGTCATTCTTTCCGCACAGGCAACCGATGTTGGTGTTAACAAAGCAACGCGCCCTCTGTTTAAAGTTGCCAATACGCCTGCTGCCATTCTGGCCCTGGGTGTGGATGGTCTGAAGGCATACATAAAAACGATAGGCCTGTTTAACACCAAAGCGGAAAATGTCATCAAAACCTGCAGAGCCCTGGTCGAAGAACACAACTCCGTGGTACCGGATAATCGCAAAGCGCTGGAAGCCCTCCCCGGGGTTGGTCGCAAAACCGCAAACGTGGTACTCAACACAGCATTTCGGCAACCCGCCATGGCAGTGGATACGCATATTTTCCGTGTCTCCAACCGCACAGGAATCGCCCCGGGCAAAACGGTGCTGGAGGTGGAAAAGAAATTACTGCGCCATGTCCCCAAACCATTTCTTCTTGATGCGCATCACTGGCTGATTCTGCACGGCCGTTATGTCTGTGTGGCGAGAAAACCTCGTTGTGGCGCCTGCACTATCAGCGACCTGTGCGATTATAAAGAAAAAACGGAGTATTAAATGCCCATCGCCGCCAGCGTCATCATCACGACTTACAACTCACCTGACTGGCTGAAAAAAGTACTCTGGGGTTATTTCCAGCAGACACGCCAGGACTTTGAAATCATTATAGCCGATGACGGCTCAGGCGACCCGACAGCACAGCTAATCTCCGGGTTGGCGACACTTAGCCCGGTTCCGATACAGCATGTATGGCAACCCGATGACGGTTTCCAGAAATGTCGCATCCTCAACAAGGCCATTGTTGAGAGCCAAAGTGAGTACCTGGTTTTCAGTGATGGCGACTGTATACCCCGCAATGATTTCATAGCCACTCATTTACGTCGGGCTGAGCCCGGTTACTATCTCTCCGGTGGTACATTAAACCTGCCAATGGATATCAGCCAGACAATCACGCGACAGCACATTGAACAGGGACTTTGTTTCGACAAACACTGGCTATACCAGCAAGGCCTGAAAAAAAACCGGAAAATATCCCGCATTTCGCTGGGCCCCAAACAGGCCGCCTTGATGAATCGTCTGACACCGGTGAGGTGTAATTTCAAAGGTTCCAACGCATCCTGCTGGAAAACGGATGCTATCGCAGTGAATGGCTTCAATGAAAACATGCCTTACGGTGGACTGGACCGGGAGTTTGGCGTGCGTTTACAGAACCACGGCATCACGCCTCGCCATGTCCGCTTTGATGCGGCCATGGTGCACCTCGATCATGCCAAGTCCTATCGCGATCCGGCTAAGATGGCGGCTAACAAGGCATTACGCAAGCAGATGGAAAAGGATGGAACGGTGAAAAGTCCGCTAGGTATCTCTGAATTACTGGCTTCTGGTTACTCGGCGGGCAGATCATCACTTCACATACCTCAGCCGACCACTGCCTAACGCCCTTCACCCGGCAGCCGAAAACTCGGTGATGAGCAGCGGTCAGGACATCATAGAACCGGTGGCAGACGACCACAGCACATCGGCCGACGCTCGGCGGGCGGAAACTCAGCCTTACGGCTTCAGACAGTCCGCCCGCGTTTTCCGAGCGTCGGCCGATGCGCTGAACGTGGTCTTACTGTCTGCCACCGGTTCTATGATGCCCTTCCCTTGTGCCGTGTTTTGGGGCCATTGGGTACAGGGGCGTTAGGCATAGCGTGGTCTGACTGGCTGAGGTATGTGAAGTGATGATCTGCCCTTGTGCCGTGTTTTGGGGCTATTTGGTGCAAGATGCAAAAAGGCCGGCAGTTTTTCATTGCCGGCCTTTTTAGGGGTTATGTTGTAGAAGCCTGGTGAGCCAGGTTTGGTCGTTGGTTGATTACACCTTTCGGCCTTTGTTGGCGGCGATTCTCAGGCGCAGGGCATTCAGTTTGATGAAGCCGGCTGCGTCGGCCTGGTCGTAGGCACCGGCATCGTCTTCGAAGGTCGCGATGTTGGCATCGAACAGGGAGTCGTCTGATTCACGGCCGACAACGATGACGTTACCTTTGTACAGCTTCACACGTACCTTGCCGTTAACATACTGCTGAGAGTAATCGATCAGAGCCTGCATGGCCTGACGTTCCGGGGCAAACCAGTAACCGTTATAGACCAGCTCTGCATAACGGGGCATCAGCTCATCTTTCAGGTGTGCCATCTCACGATCCAGTGTGATGGACTCGATGGCACGGTGTGCTTTCAGCATGATGGTGCCACCGGGTGTTTCATAACAACCGCGCGACTTCATGCCGACATAACGATTTTCCACGATATCCGTACGACCAATACCGTTGGCACCGCCCACCTTGTTCAGGTAAGCCAGCACGGTGGCGGGCGTCATGTCTTCACCATCAATGGCAACGATATCACCGTTTTTGTAGGTCAGCTCCAGGTAAGTTGCCTCATCAGGTGCGTTTTCCGGAGACACTGACCATAACCACATATCTTCTTCCGGCTCAGCACCGGGATCTTCCAGGATGTCACCTTCATAAGAAATATGCAGCAGGTTGGCATCCATGGAATACGGTGATTTCTGACCGCGTTTTTTCTCAACCGGAATCTGGTGTTGTTCACAATAGGCCAGCAGCTTGTCGCGGGAATTGAGGTCCCACTCACGCCAGGGGGCAATCACCTGAATACCTGGTTTCAGTGCATAAGCACCCAGTTCAAAACGTACCTGGTCATTACCTTTACCGGTGGCGCCGTGTGCAATGGCATCGGCGCCGGTTTCGTTGGCAATTTCCACCAGGCGCTTGGCAATCAGCGGGCGTGCAATGGAAGTGCCCAGCAGATACTCGCCTTCGTACAGAGCGTTGGCGCGGAACATCGGATTAACAAAATCGCGGACAAACTCTTCGCGCAGATCATCAATGTAAATTTCCTTGATACCCATCGCCTGAGCTTTGGCGCGTGCCGGCTCGAGCTCTTCACCCTGGCCCAGGTCAGCCGTAAAGGTGACCACTTCACATTGATAGGTTTCCATCAGCCATTTGGCAATCACGGACGTATCCAGACCACCAGAATAGGCCAACACGACTTTGTTGATCGCAGACATGCACAGCACTCCTTCGAAGGATGACGATTCGGTCGTCACAGCAAAAGGGGCTTATTATACTGGGTATTGCGGGGGATTTCGACTATCAGCCAACGCCATCAATCATCGTCGCGATGCAATCGCAGTGTGACTCGCCGGTTTCTGTCCCGATCATCAGCACTTCGTTCATTACGTACAATGCGAAACTCGGGTGTGGCGCCAAAGTACCGGGTGTTCAGCATATCTTCCGGGACGCCATGGGAAACCAGGTAATTATGCACCTGGAAAGCTCGGATACGGGAAAGCTCCAGGTTCTCCCGGGCACGCCCGGCACTGTCAGTAAAACCGTTAATATCAATGGTATGGACTGAGGTATCCGCTTCCAGATAGGTCACGATATCATCCAGTTGCTGCCTTTGCCCGGCACTGAGTTCGCGTTGATTGCTCTCCCAGAAAACCGTAGAACGCTCAATTTGCGAAAAATTAACTGGCAACAGACCTGACAGGCAGCTTTTATACTGTTCATAAGCGGCACTGAATTTAACGGGGGACAATCCGACGTGGATGGATTCTTCCGGGCTATACCAGGCTTGCCGCATTAATGTTGGCACCATGCCACGCCCCAGTTCGGCTATGATTCGCTGACTGGTGCCACTATCCAGGGTGACCGGCCTGACATCCGCCACCACATCGACATAAGCAATATCACGAACACCCAGTTCTGTGCGCCATTGTGGCGGCTGCGAACTCAACAAGGCGCGCCCTGCTGCCAATGGGCTGTCCACGACATCAAGATAAAATGTCAGTGCAGCGCCTGCCTCCCGGGAGAACACAGCCTGGCCCAGACCGGGAATACTCTGCTCCAGTCGGCACTCAAAGACTGAGTCATTCAGTGTCCAGGCTGCAGCTTCCAGGTCAGGGTAGTATGAGGTCACGTTACCCGCTACTGCTAAGCCGGGCGTCAGCAAGCAGAGCATACTGTGCCAATATAGGGTAAACTTCTGCCTCATTGATATCGCCTGTCCGTTGCGCTCTGACAATCTTGACTGTCAACTGCTATATCACGGTAAGCCTTTGAACTTGCCGCACCTGTTATTTGCATCGGCAGCGCGCTCACAAACTTTATGCCAGGAACCGAAGTCTTTCTATGCTCCAGGAAATCACCATCACCCGCCCCGACGATTGGCACTTGCATGTCCGGGACGGCGAAGCGCTAAACACGACAGTCCCTCATACAGCCGCCACTTTTGGTCGTGCCATCATTATGCCGAACCTGAAGCCACCGGTAACAACCGCCTCAGAGGCAGCAGCCTATCGACAGCGCATTATTGATGCCCGCCCGACGGGTAGCAATTTTGATCCGCTGATGACGTTGTATCTGACAGACCGTTTATCTTCCGAGGAAATACAAAAAGCCGCCGCTCACCCAGACATTTATGCGGTGAAGTATTATCCGGCAGGAGCGACTACCAATTCTGACAGCGGCGTGACCGCTATCGAAAATGTATACCCCGCCCTGGAAGCCATGAGTGATGCTGGCTTACCGCTACTTCTGCACGGTGAAGTAACCGATAATCATGTCGATATTTTTGATCGGGAAAAGCGCTTTATCGATACCATTCTGAGCCCGTTACTGGAACGTTTCCCTGATTTGCGAGTGGTACTTGAGCACATTACTACGGCAGATGCCGCGCAGTTTGTCGCTCAGGCCAGTAGCAACATCGCTGCTACCCTTACCCCGCAACACCTGATGTATAACCGTAACGACATGCTGGTTGGTGGTGTCAGACCTCACCTGTACTGTCTGCCCATTCTGAAACGGAATATCCATCAAACAGCCCTGCTGGAAGCGGCAACCAGTGGAAATCCCAAGTTTTTCCTGGGTACGGACTCTGCTCCGCATGCTCAGCATACTAAAGAAACATCCTGCGGCTGTGCCGGCTGTTACAGTGCCTTTGCTGCCATGTCCCTGTATGCGGAAATTTTTGAGCAGGCAGACGCTCTGGACAAACTCGAAGCTTTCTCTGCCTTTTACGGTGCTGATTTCTACGGTCTGCCACGAAACCGCGATAAGATTGTGTTAAGAAAAGAAGCTTGGCAGGTGCCTGACGCCTATTCTTACCTCGACACTGACCTGGTGCCATTGTGCGCGGGCCAAACACTGAACTGGAAAGTTGTTGATTATGTCTGAACAAGCCGTACCTGATCCAACCGAAAGTTTGCTGGCAACACGGTTTCGCGGCTACCTGCCAGTCGTTGTCGACATCGAGTGCGGGGGGTTTAATGCCGCTACCGACGCCATACTGGAAATTGCTGCCGTCATCCTGGGTATGGATGATAATGGACAGCTGAATCCGGAGCAGACCCATTTCCACCGTGTCGTGCCATTTGAGGGTTCAAATATTGAAGACGCGGCGTTGAAATTTACCGGCATAGATCCCTGGCACCCTTTGCGGATAGCACGCCAGGAGAAAGATGTTTTTCAGGACCTGTTTAAAGTCATTCGTCAGGCCATGAAGCAAAACGGCTGCAAACGGGCAGTGATTGTGGCGCATAATGCCCATTTCGATCACGGTTTCATCAATGCAGCAACACGACGCCATGACCTGAAACGCAACCCGTTCCACCCTTTTTCCAGTTTCGATACCGCCACCTTAAGCGGACTTGCCTATGGCCAGACGGTACTGGCACGAGCCTGTGACGCGGCCGGCATCAGTTTTGATGGCAACGAAGCTCACTCAGCGAAATATGATGCGGAAAAAACGGCGGAATTGTTTTGCGGGATCGTCAACCGCTGGCAGCAGCTGGGAGGATGGCCACCGGCAACCTGACTGGTTGCCGGTAAACCAGATCTGTTTTAGCTATCTTGCTCGGTAGCACCCTGGTCAGCTTCATCGACCAGGTTCTGCAACTCACCTTTCTGATATAAATCCGTAATGATGTCACAACCACCTACCAGCTCACCTTTAATCCACAGCTGCGGAAAAGTCGGCCAATTCGCAATTCCCGGCAGGGTTGAACGGATTTCCGGATTCGCCAGTACATCCACATAAGCAAAACGCTTACCGCAAGACATCAGGCACTGTACTGTCTGTGCTGAAAAACCGCATTGTGGCTGATCGGGCGACCCTTTCATGTACAACAGAATGTTGTTGGATTCAATCTGATCGCGAATAGTTTGCTCTACACTCATATAAACCTTTCACCTTGACGTGAATATTAAACAATGGACGCATTCTACATGATTTCCATAGACAACCACAGTGTATGTGTCGGCAGATCACATTGCTCTGTGTGTAAAAAGTGGTAAGATACGTGGCTTGTTTTTAGGGGTAGCGTTGCTGCCCCTTTTTAATTAAGCCATTGGTATTGCTATGACAACGCGACACTTTTTGACACTGCTGGATCTGGAACCCACTGAATTACACCAGATAATTCATCGTGCGATTGCGCTAAAGAAGAGCCCAAACCTAAGAGGCGAATCTTTAAAAAACAAAACATTAGCGATGTTTTTTGAGAAATCTTCTACCCGCACCAGAGTGTCTTTTGAAGTTGCCATGAACCAACTGGGTGGCTCCGCGCTATTCCTCTCACCGTCTGACACCCAACTGGGGCGCGGTGAAAGTATCGAGGACAGCGCTAAAGTCATTTCCCGCATGGTCGATGTGATCACTATCAGAACGTTTGAGCACGAGAAACTGCAACGCTTTGCCGAGCACTCCAGAGTGCCTGTCATCAATGCACTGACTGACGGGTACCATCCTTGTCAGTTGCTGGCAGACATGCAGACTTTCTTTGAACACCGGGGTGACATTGCCGGCAAAACTGTGGCCTGGATTGGTGATGGCTATAACATGTGTCAGTCCTACATCAATGCCGCCAAACAATTTGATTTCACACTGAATATTGCTTGCCCGGAGGGATTCGATCCCGACGCACAGCTGCTGGCTGAAAACGCTGACCGTGTTCATATTGTTCGCGACCCGGTTGCTGCGGTAAAAGATGCCAGCCTGGTCACGACTGACGTATGGGCCTCCATGGGGCAGGAAGAAGAACAGCGTATACGGCGCGAGAAATTCCAGCCGTACCAGGTTACCAGGCAGCTCATGGCTGAGGCCGCACCAGATGCACTATTCATGCACTGCCTGCCGGCCCACCGCGGAGAAGAAGTCAGCGCAGAGGTGCTCGATGCGCCTGACAGTGTTGTATGGGATGAAGCGGAAAACAGATTACATGCACAAATGGCACTGCTCGAATTCCTTTGCGCAGACTAAACACGCCCGGCGTGTAACCCTGCCCGGTTTCTCAACCACCTTATTGCCACAAGGTGGTTGGCTGCGCCGTGTTCCACCGGACAGCTTTTCTGCTTCCGGCATCAAGGGCTCCCTGTCATGAGTGAACTGGGTAGTGTCCTGGTCATTGCGTTCGTCGCTGCGCTGTTGGTGCTACCACCTGCTGCATACTGGCGTCGGCGCAACCATTCACTGCCCCGCCCTGCATCAGCCGAACAAGTCAAACCTTCCCGACAGGCGCAGGCATCAGGTTCTGCTTCAGCGCTCACCGCCCAGTCGCTGCAAATACTTTCCCGGGCCATTGAGCAGAGCCAAAGCGGCATCGTCATCGCCGACTGCCATGGTGTAATCGAATACGTCAACCCGCGCTATTCCCGCATTACCGGCTACGGCCTGCAGGAAGCCATCGGGCAGATTGCCGATTTAATCAATAACCAGGAACTCACTGACGGCAGCCAGCTCACATTACAGGAAGCCATGCAACTGGGCAGCAGCTGGGAAACCTTCATGAGCAGTCACCGCAAGAACGGTGAATCTTTCTGGCAACAGGTGACAGCCTCCCCCATTCTCGATGATGACGGCACCCTGACGCATATCGTGCTTAACATCGACGATATCAGTGAGCGCATAGAGACCCAGGAGCAAATGGAAAAACTGGCGTTCTATGACCCATTAACCGGCCTGGAAAACCGCCGCCTGTTCAAAGATCGCCTGGAGCAAAGCCTCAAACATATCCGGCGCACCCGAAAAATGCTGGGGCTGCTGTTTCTGGACCTGGATCAGTTCAAGCGCATCAACGATACGCTGGGCCACGATGTCGGCGACGAGTTACTGTGCACAGTCGCCTCCCGCCTGAAACAGTGTGTTCGCGAAGAAGATATTGTCGCCCGCCTCGGTGGTGACGAGTTCACACTCCTGCTTTCCGATATTAACCAGGCAGAAGATGCGGCTTTGGTTGCCCGGAAAATCCTTGCCGTCCTGACCGAGCCGATCCAGCTAAGCAGCCAGAAAGTTACGGTTTCCGCCAGCATCGGCATCACGATTGCGCCGGAAGACAGCATGAATGCCAGCGTACTGATGCGTAATGCCGACCTTGCTATGTACCAGGCAAAAGAACAGGGACGTGACAATTTCCAGTACTTTACCGACGACATGAATATTGAGTCGCTGGCCCGCATGGCTTTGGAGAATGACCTGCGCAGTGCCATCAATAACAACGAACTGGTCGTCTTCTTCCAGCCCCAGGTCAACATGCTGACCCAGGAAGTTTGCGGCTACGAAGCCCTGGTACGCTGGCAGCATGAGCAGGCGGAAATGATTTCGCCGGAACGCTTCATTCCCGTCGCCGAAGAGACGGGGCTGATCATGCCGTTAGGAGAGCAGGTATTACGGCAGGCTTGCCAGCACATGAAAGCAATCATGGACAGTCATTCACAGCACGGGCAGACGGTTGCTGTTAATCTGTCTGCCCGGCAGTTCAGAGACATGAACCTGGTCAACCTGGTACGCGATACCCTGCAGGAAACCGGATTACCACCCAAACACCTGGAGTTGGAAATCACGGAAAGCATGCTCATGGGCAATATGGAGCAGGCTATTGTCACACTACAGGCACTGAAACGCCTGGGAGTGACAGTGACGATTGATGACTTCGGCACTGGCTACTCATCGCTTAACTACCTCACCCGACTGCCCGTCGACAAGCTCAAGGTTGACCGCTCCTTTATCGCCAACCTTCCTGACAACCCGGAACATATCGCCATCGCAACAGCCATTATCGCAATGGCGCAACGATTGGGCCTGCAGGTGGTAGCAGAAGGCGTGGAAACGGAGCAGCAAGCCCGGTTCCTGCGCAAGCACCAATGTTACCTGGTACAAGGTTACCTGTTCGCCGAACCCGTTCCTGCCGAATCCATCCAACAGGAAGCACCCAACGTTCAAAACCGCATCAACCTGGCAGTTGGCCACGAGTTCGATACAGTTCCTTCCTGATCGGCGCAAAATCACCACTCCTCGCACTAGATGTTGTGTTACCAACCAAAACAAACCACAACTTATCCACAGACTTTCCACACAAAAAGCTCTTGCATTCCGTCGTTTTGCGCACTATCTTGTGTCCTGAAGCACGCAAACACCTATATCTAGTATTTCCGCATTTTCTTAGACCAGGTTAGCTGTAAGCAAGCAATTAAGCAGTCAAGCTCAACCTGGGCAGACTAATACCAAACAAACTAGACCAAACCGAATTAGACAGGCAGATCAGAATAACATCATGGAGAACCCAATGCAGACGAATACTCCGAGTTATGGCAGCTCCACGGTTAATCCGCGTACCGAGTTAAGTGCCAAAGAGGACCTGCCGGCAACTGCCCCAGGCCAGCTCCGCGTTATTAAACGCAATGGTGCCGTCGTCAATTATGATGAATCAAAAATTGTCGTCGCCATCACCAAGGCATACCTGGCTGAAGAAGGCGGCACCGCTGCCGCATCAGCCCGGGTCCGGGAAACCGTTGCCAAACAGGCCGCGCAAATATCAACCATTTTCAAGCGCCGCATGCCCTCCGGCGGCTCTATTCATATTGAAGAGATCCAGGACCAGGTCGAACTGGCACTGATGCGTACCGGCGAACACAAAGTAGCCAGAGCCTATGTACTGTACCGTGCCGAGCACACTCGACTGCGTGAACAACAGCGCAGCCAGGAGCAACCTTCGGAATCCACGATTCAGGTCACCTACCCTGATGGCACCCAGGCTCCCCTGGATACACAGCGGCTGCAAACCGTTATTGATGAAGCCTGTGCTGGCCTCGAAGGCGTCTCTGCAGGTGCCATTTACCAGGAAACACTGAAAAACCTCTACCCTGGCGTCAAGCTGGAAGATGTTCGCACCTCTGCTGTGATGACGGCGCGAACCATGGTTGAGCAGGATCCCAACTACACCTATGTAACAGCACGCCTGTTGCTTGACACACTGCGCAGTGAAGCTTTGACGTTCCTTGGTGTCACCGACAGCGCCACCCAGAGCGAAATGAACTATCGCTACCCCAGCGTTCTGAAGCCCTATATTGAAAAAGGCGTAGAGCTGGGCCTGCTGTCCCCTCACCTGCTTGAATATGACCTGGAAGTGCTGGGTGAAGCCCTAAAAGCTGAACGCGATACTCAGTTCACCTATCTCGGTCTGCAAACGCTGTACGACCGCTACTTCATTCACAGCAATGGTGTGCGTTTCGAGCTGCCGCAAATATTCTACATGCGTGTTGCCATGGGACTGGCCAGCAACGAGGAAGACCGTGAAGCACGGGCAATCGAGTTCTACAACCTGATTTCCAGCTTTGACTATATGGTCTCCACACCTCAGTTGTTCAACTCCGGCACATTACGACCTCAGCTGTCGTCCTGTTTCCTGACCACCGTGCCAGATGATCTGCACGGCATTTACAGCGCCATCAAGGACAACGCCATGCTGTCCAAGTGGGCTGGTGGCCTGGGCAATGACTGGACGCCGGTGCGGGCACTTGGTGCGCACATTCAGGGTACCAACGGCCAGTCACAGGGTATTGTGCCTTTCCTGAAAGTGGTCAACGACACGGCTGTCGCGGTTAACCAGGGCGGCAAGCGCAAAGGCGCTGTCTGCGCCTACCTCGAAACCTGGCACCTGGATATTGAAGAATTCCTGGAGTTGCGCAAGAACACCGGTGACGACCGTCGCCGTACGCACGACATGAACACCGCCAACTGGATTCCGGATCTGTTCATGAAACGCGTCTTTGAAGACGGTGAATGGACGCTGTTCTCGCCCAACAATGTACCTGACCTGCATGATTTGCATGGCCTGGCATTTGAGCGAGCCTATGAAGAATACGAGCGCCGTGCCGCTGCCGGTGAGATCGAGATCTACAAAACGGTCCGCGCCAAAGACCTGTGGCGAAAAATGCTCTCCATGCTGTTCGAGACAGGCCATCCCTGGGTCACTTTCAAGGACTCATGTAACGTGCGCTCACCACAACAGCACGTTGGCACGATCCACTCTTCCAACCTGTGTACAGAAATCACTCTGAACACCAACGCGGAAGAAATTGCCGTCTGTAACCTGGGCTCTGTGAACCTGGTCAATCACGTCACGGATACCGGACTGGATCAGGTCAAACTGGAGAAAACCATCAAGACGGCTGTGCGTATGCTGGATAACGTGATTGATATCAATTACTACTCCGTACCGCAGGCCAAGAACTCAAACCTCAAGCACCGCCCGGTCGGTATGGGTGTGATGGGCTTCCAGGATGCACTGTACATTCAGCGTATCCCCTACGGTTCTGATCACGCAGTGAAGTTTGCCGATGAATCCATGGAGGTCATCAGCTATCACGCGATTCAGGCTTCAACTGACCTGGCCGAAGAACGTGGTGCTTACGAAAGCTATAAAGGTTCACTCTGGGACCAGGGTATTCTGCCAATCGACTCACTGAAAATGTTGCAGGAGACACGTGGCGAGAAATACCTGGAAGCGGATTTCACCACCACCCAGGACTGGGATGCACTGCGTCAACGCATTGCCAGCACCGGCATGAGAAACTCCAACGTGCTGGCGATTGCGCCAACAGCAACTATTGCCAATATTACAGGCGTTTCCCAGTCGATTGAGCCGACATACCAGAACCTGTATGTGAAATCGAACCTGTCAGGCGAGTTTACTGTTGTAAACCCGTACCTGATTCGTGATCTCAAGGCGATGAACCTTTGGGACCCGGTCATGGTAAATGATCTTAAATACTACGACGGCAGCGTGCAGCAGATTGACCGTATTCCTCAGGAATTGAAAGATCTGTATGCAACAGCATTCGAAGTTGAGCCACGCTGGCTGGTTGATGCCGCTGCACGGCGCCAGAAATGGATTGACCAGGCACAGTCCTTGAACCTGTATATCGCAGGTGCCAATGGCAAGAAACTGGATATCACCTATCGCATGGCCTGGTTGCGTGGTCTGAAAACCACCTACTACCTGCGCTCACTGGCGGCGACCAGCACGGAGAAATCCACTGTCTCTGGCAGCAAGTTGAATGCGGTATCCAGCACACCGGAACCAGCAGCCGTACCACAGGCGTGCTCAATTGATGATCCAGACTGCGAAGCCTGTCAATAAATATTAAATATCAGGGGGTTAAAATGCTTTCTTGGGACGACTTCTACGAAGAATCCGGCGAAGAAGCAGGCAAAAAAGCACCTGCCAGTACCAGCACTAATGCAGGCTCTGGCAATACCGGCAGCAGCGCGGCACAAGCCGCGCCTGCCTCAGCCAACACTAATGGCAACGGTGCAGCAGCAACGACTGGCATGAGCCAGGCGCAACCGACCACGGCCCCGGATGCGATCCGGGAACAGGCAGCAGCAAGCTATGACGCAGCGCTGCAGGCGGCCACGCCGGGGGTCGATTCAACGCTGCCCGATGCGGCGACACCGGCCACACAAACTGGCGATGCCGCAGCTGATGCGGTGAACCAGCGGGTGATGGCTCAGGCACACGCCGAACTCGAAGACCTGGACATAACAGTCGGACAGGAAGAAGTTGGCGAGTGGACAGAACGGGTGACTGTTGACGACAAGCGCATGATCAACTGTCGCGCTGACCTGAACCAGTTGGTGCCGTTCAAGTATGACTGGGCCTGGCAAAAGTACCTGGATGGCTGTGCCAACCACTGGATGCCCCAGGAAATCAACATGACGGCAGACATTGCCTTGTGGAAAAGCAAGAATGGCCTGACGCCTGATGAACGCCTGATTGTTAAGCGCAATCTGGGCTTCTTTTCCACGGCAGACTCGCTGGTTGCCAACAACCTGGTACTGGCGCTGTACCGCCTGATTACTAATCCGGAGTGCCGTCAGTACATTCTGCGCCAGGCCTTTGAAGAAGCCATTCATACGCATGCTTACCAGTACTGTATTGAATCACTGGCCATGGATGAAGGTGAAATCTTCAACATGTACCACGAGATCCCTTCGGTGGCGAAAAAAGCTTCCTGGGGACTGAAGTACACCAAAGAACTCAGCGATCCTAACTTCACAACCGGCACTCCGGAAACGGACAAAGCGTTGCTAAAGAACCTGATCGCGTTCTACTGCTGCCTGGAAGGTATCTTCTTCTACTGTGGCTTCACCCAGATTCTGTCCATGGGTCGCCGCAACAAGATGACCGGCACATCAGAGCAGTTCCAGTACATCCTGCGTGATGAGTCCATGCACCTGAATTTCGGCATCGACATGATCAACCAGATCAAGATCGAGAACCCGGAGCTGTGGGACGACGCCATGAAGCGTGATGCCACGCGCATGATTTTGCAGGCCACACAGCTGGAAATTGAATATGCACGCGACACCATGCCACGTGGTGTACTGGGCATGAATGCGGTGATGATGGAGGAGTACCTTCAGTTCATCGCCAATCGTCGACTTGTACAGATCGGCTTGCCAGAACAGTTCAAGGGCGTGAAGAACCCCTTCCCCTGGATGAGCGAAATTATGGATCTGCGCAAGGAAAAGAACTTCTTTGAGACTCGAGTTATCGAATACCAGACCGGGGGAGCCCTAACCTGGGACTGATCCTCAAGGGAGCTCACAGCGGGTCCGGTGCTGAAGGTCTATTCGCCATACCTTCAGCACCGGGCTCCGGTGTGATTCATTATGCCTGAAGCCCCTCACCCTTCATCAGCCACGAATGCGTCCGGGAACAACCCACCGACGGTTGCTCTGACCCAATCCCCTAAAACAGGTGCCTTGTTGCTGGCTGCCGGATTCAGTCGTCGTTTTAATGGTTGCAAACTGGCAGCAAGACTGAACGATGGCGAAAACCTGTTTACCCACAGTCTTAAGTCTGTTCGCAGCGTATTTGCTGATATCCTGATCATCGGTCGCGAGGCTTTGCTGGAACAAGGCGTTTACGATTCAGCCAATGGGCTGGATATTGTCCTGAATCCTGATGCAGCGCAAGGCATGGGCAGCAGCCTGGCTTGCGGTGCTCGCATGATCCCTGGTGACTGGCAGTGTGCAGCCATATGCCTGGCTGACATGCCGCAGCTTTCGCCAGCCACACTGCAGCAGCTGATTGAGCAGGCCAGAGAAGACCGGATTATTCTGCCTGTGCATAACAGCAAACCCGGACACCCAGTGATATTTGGTGCACAGTTTTTTGCCGCCCTGCAGCAATGCCGGGGAGACAGCGGAGCACGCCAGGTGATTAAAACTCATCAGGATGCTGTTATTCGCATCCCCGTCGATGATGCCGGGATACTGCAGGATATCGATGACCGCGACTCCCTCCAGCGTTTGCTTGATGCCAGCGAGCAGCTCTCATAAAATCAGCGCAAGACACCGCTGCTACAGTCAAGCGAGTGACTTTAGACTGGCGGTCACGCCAGGGATAATTCTTCAGCACGAGGATACGGAACAATGATGACAATCAATAGCTGGCACAAGCATGCCCGGTCCATCAAACGAACTGTATTATTGCTGATGTTATTCATCTTGCCACTGGCACTGCCTGTAAACGCACAACAGCCGCCGGCTCCAAGTGCTGATCAAAACGCCGCTCCTGATACAGCCGTGCTGGCAAACATGAACAACCGCCGGAACCCCTTGATTCAGATCACCACCAATGTCGGTGACATCTGGATCGAGCTTTTCCCACAAGCAGCTCCCGCCAATGTTGAGCATTTATTAACATTGATAGGTAATGAAGAGTGGCGGCAGCGTCTGTATGAGAACAACACTTTCCATCGTATCGAACGCAACCTGTTTATCCAGACCGGCGCGCAGCATGAGCAGCCAACCACACAGAGACAACAGCCACCAGCGGTGCCTTATGTGAGTGACGAAATCAACGCGCTGGGATTGGGTCTGGAACAATTACCCGCATTACAAGCAGATGGCCAGCCTCACCCCTGGTTAAATATCAGTGACGCCGATGATTTTCGTACACGATTGTTACGTCCGCTTTATGATCAACTGGGCATCAACACTGTCGAAGAGCTGGCTGACAGGCAGAATGAAGTGTTGTCCACCCTGGCCGGCATGAACCTGTTGCAGGTACACGAGATGCTGGGTTACGAATACAATTCACGTCTGCCTTCCCGACGCCCACTGTCTGGCAGTGTTGTCATGGTCAACCGTGGCCCAGGCAGCAATCAAAGTGAATTTGCCATACTGCTGGCTGATATGCCCTGGCTCACGGGCACCCATACAGTGATTGGTCAGATGGTAGGGGGGGAAACACCTGCTACCCTGATAAGCCAGCGGCGGCCGGGTAATATTTTCATCTCATCCATAGGTCTGGCAACACCCGGGCAACCCGTGGGCGTTGGCAGCGAAATCAGCCAAGCAGCAAGGGGGTTGCAATGACACAGCGTCGCAAACGCCGACATGCCAACAAAACGCCTGCGAAGAAGAATCGCCAACAAAAAAGCAGCCTGACCCCTCTGTTTGTCAGTGCGGGAGTTTTTCTGGGACTGGCGCTGGGCCTGCTGAGTGGACAATGGTTACTGATGATCGCGCTGGGTACCGGCCTGGGGTGGTTCATCGGTCGCCAAATGGACAAACCAGCGAAATAAACTTTATTACTGGTATTGACTGGCTATAGCCGCCATCAGAGATCGACCATCAATTCACGTCGGTACGGTGGCAACGAATCCAGAATATCCTTGCCATAGCGTCGGGTCACCAGGCGTTCATCCAGTATCGTAATGGTGCCCGTATCCGCTTCGTTACGAAGCAGTCGCCCTGCCGCCTGTACCAGACGAAAAGCAGCTTCTGGCACGGAGATTACCTGGAATGGATTTTTCCCCTGGTCACTCAACCACTGCGACAGCGTCGCTTCAATCGGATCATTGGGCACGGCAAAGGGAATCTTGGCAATAATGACATGCTCACAGTACTTACCAGGCAAGTCGACACCTTCAGCAAAACTGGCCAGACCGAAAATCACACTACCCTGCCCCTCATCAATCCTTTTGCGGTGCAGATTAATTAGCTGCTGTTTCTGGTAATCATCCTGGCAGAGAATTCTGTCCTGCCATTCGGCAGACATAAGGGCAAGCACATCCTGCATTTGCCGACGGGAGCTGAACAACATCAGAGAAGCTTGATTGTCATTCAGAATACGGGGCAGCAACTCAGCAATCGCCGTCGTGTGTGCCTGGCTGTCAGACGGATCACACTGCATTTTCGGTACCCGCAGTACTGCTGCCTGTTGATAGTCAAATGGGCTGGCGATGCGATGATATTCGGTGGTTGCAGGCAATCCGGCACGCATGGTCAGCATATCAAAACGCCCCAGGGCGGAAAGTGTCGCCGACGTCATGATGGCCGCCGCGCAGCGATCCCACAAATGCTCAGTCAAGGTCCCAGAAGCGAGTACCGGGCTGCTGCAAATCAGATAATCATGATCATCATTGAATTCCAGTTCGCGTAACCAGCGGGCCGTTGGTGCCTGTCCAGCCGGGTCTTCGCGAGCCAGGCTGTGCCATAGACGGCAAATCGACTCAGCACGGGTGTTCATACCGCCGACCGCAGGAAAACACATCTCAGCCTGCTGACGGTGCTCCAGCGACTCCCCCTCCTCCATCTGTCGACGCAGCGCTGTTACACAGTCTCTGAGACAGCGGCTGACTGCCACACTTTGACGCTGCAACTGATCCGACAAGGCCTTTAACTCTGCCGGCAGGACACCTGCCGGAAAATGCCAGGCTTCCTGCCCCGTCACACCTGTAGCAGCACCGGCGCTCTGGCCAGCACTTTGTCTTTCTTCAATAATCGACTGAATCAATAACAGCGCCTCCGACAAGCCGCTCTGTAATGCCGGTTGTTCTGACTGTAACTCAGCCACGGCACGAGCAAATGCATTGTTGGTGGCAAGCAAAGGGTCTGCAGACATTTTCACCAGCGAACGGGTCATCTGCTCCAGCCACTGGAGCGTGCCGCGCAGGCGAATCTGTTCCGCAAAGTGATTGTTTGCCTTGAAAGGCAGATGGTGAGCTTCGTCAAAAATGTAAATAGTATCTGCCGGATCAGGCAGAATGGCACCACCGCCAAGTGCCAGGTCAACTAACACCAGATCATGATTGGCGACAATGCAATCTGCCGTCTCCATGGTTTCCCTGGCTTTGTAAAAACAGCATCGCGAATAGTAGCTGCAACGTGGTCCGGCACATTGCCCAGCTTCCACGGTAACTGGCTGCCATTCCTCATCACGAATCTGTGTCGGCCAATCTTCCCGGTCGCCTTCCCATTCGCCACTGCCAATCCGTTCCAGCATCTGCTCATATAATGCCGTATTGTCACCAAGCCCGGCAGGTGTCTCCAGCAAATCCCCGAACAGTTCCCGCATGGCCTGCTCACTTTCATTGCCCTGCAATTGCTGATCAAGCCTGGCCAGGCAGACATATCTGCCCCGCCCCTTGGCCAGCGCCATACTGAAGTCCATACCACTGTGCGCCAGAATATCGGGCAGGTCACGCTGGATCACCTGTTCCTGCAAGGCAATAGTTGCCGTTGCCAGCACCACTTTTTTGTTGAAGTGCCGGGCAATGGGTAACGTTGCCAGCAGATAAGCCAGGGTCTTACCAGTGCCAGTACCCGCCTCCACTACACAGACCGGTGCCGGCGCAACCTCATCACTGTCCTCGTCGCTGCTTGCATCTTTATCCAGCCCGGCCAGAGCATTAGCGATGGCAGCGACCATCAGCCGCTGGCCATAGCGCGGGCGCAGATTACGCTCAGCGAGTATTTGTCGGTAGGCGCGTTGTATTTCGTCTTTTAGGGTTTTATCTAACATCCGGTGGGTTCTTTAACAGCTGTACTGTGATTATAGCACCTGTCTGGTATGATACGGGGCGATTACGGAGTTCTGCAGTTATGACAACAACTTTCGATACAAACAATAACACTGAATCAACTCAAACAAACGAGTTGGATACAAAAACAACAGGCGAGACTGAGGCTGAGAACCGACCCAAGCGCAGTGAACGGGACAAATTGCTGCATGCCGGCAATGTCACTTCGCACAAGGACCTGCCAACACTGGAGGCCTTGAGGGAGCGTTTGCAACGTCTCACTGAAAGCCAGACGTCACCGGATGATGAGCTGAAAGCACTGGATGAATTGCTGCAAACTCGAATCGCCGAACATCATGACTGGCAAAAAACGCTGGTCGCTGACTTCCAGCAAACACAAAAATCCATCGCCTCGCTTATTGAAGATGGCAACATTGGTGCCGCTCAAAGTCAATGGAAACACATGCAGGCGGTGCTTCGCCGAATCAACCAGCCCCAGCAGGCAGCACTGGAAGCAGAACTACCACCATTGGCTGCCGCTTTTGACAAGTTGGTCGAAGAACAGCGCAGCCATGCAACGGATGCCCGCAAAGCGTTGATTGAGCAAATGACCGAACTCAAGGATGCAGACCTCCCCCTGGCACAAAAAGCCAGCCGCATCCGCAATGTTCAGGAAGCCTGGAAAGCACTGGGTCAGATCGATGAAGATGATCCACAGCTACAACAGTTCCGTGATATATCCCAGCAGGCATTCGAGCCATGCAAAGCGTTCTTTAAAGAACGCAAAGAAAAGCAGGCCAGTAACCTGATAGCACGCAACCAGTTATGTGAACAGCTGGAGGCTTACGTTGAAAGTCGCCGGGACCAGGAAGCCGACCTGACCGAGGTTAATAAACTGGAGCGCCAGGCCAGAGAAGACTGGAAGAAATACGCACCCGTTGCACAGAAGAAGATCAAACCCCTGCAGCAGCGTTTCAATGAGGCATTAAGTGCGTTGCGTGAACATCGCAAAAGTGCACTCAACAAGCATAACGCGGCTAAACGCGAGCTGATTGAAAAGGCACAGGAACTGGTCAAACAGGATGACCTTCCAGGTGCGATTCGCGAAGCCAAACAGCTTCAGCAACAGTGGAAAGACCTGGGGCCAGGCTCCTTTAAAGACGATAAAACACTGTGGGCTGAATTCCGTGCAGCCTGTGATGCACTGTTCGCACGCCGGGATTCTTCCGACGCCGCGAAAACCGGCAAGAAAGACGGTAAGGCACCTGGCAAGAAGAACCCGGAAATCTCCCGTCAGCTCTCCCAGCTGGAAGCATTACTGTCACTGGACGATGCGGCTTTCGTGGATAGTCACGATGAATTCCAGCAACTGAATAAATCACTGAAGGCATTGCTGCAGGCGGAATTTGGCAGCGCCCGTAACCCTGTCAAAGACAAGTTCCGCAAGCTCGAGCAACGCTATCGTGCCCGGCAAAAAACCAGCCCTGACAAGAAGACCTTGCAGTTGCAGGAATTTGCCAGCGAACAGTCAGCCTGGTTAGCTGAGCTGGAACAGGCCTTGATAAATCAGAAAGGTCTGAAACTGGACGCCGATGAAGTCGAAGCCAGAAAAGAGCAGTATCAGAACATCTCTGATAACCACGTTACTCAGCTTCTTCAGGATCGGTTAGCACAACTGCAGGCGAATGAAAATTCACCAGAGAAACTGCGAGGGATGCAGGACGATAATGCAATGGCTGCCCGGGAAATCTGTGTCGATGCAGAAATTATGCTGGGTACTGAAACACCTGCGAGTGACAAATCAATCCGGATGCAACAGCAACTGAAACAGCTGCAAAAAGGGCTGGGTCAGGTATTGGCAACTCGCGCTGAGCGCCAGGCCCACCTGCAAAAAGCCATGCTAACCCTGGAATGCATGGGCCCCCTGGATCCGGCACAACGTACCACGCTGCGAAACCGCTTACAGGCTTTGAAGAGTTAACACTGGAACTGATGATGGGTGTCTGAACGTCAAGTAAAGACACCCATCATTAATCAGAATCAGGCTGGATAACGACCAATCACCGGATTGGCGTACATATGCAACGCATAGGGCTGCGCCTTGGCCGGCATGGCACTGATACGCGCCTTGAATGCAGCAGCTAATCCTGCATCCACTGAATACTCTTGAATAAACTGCTGCCCTTCTGCAGATAGTTTACCCATCATCTCAGGCGAGTCCTCTGCCAGCATCCGGATGGCCAGCACATTGGATGACTGGATCCGGTAATGCGTGAGCACCTGCTGATCGATTAACGCGGCAATGTCATCATCTTCCGCTTCCGGGGCAAATTTCAGCAGCTCACCAAACGCTACATGCACTCTGCCTTTATTGCCCACCATACCGGTGACAATACTGTGAATATCACTCTTTTCATCTTTTTCAAAAAAACCATGCTCGTCTTTTTGTTGCAACTCAACCGCCTTCAGCTCATCACAGGGGTCAAGTTCATAAGAGATCGACACCGGCACAATATTCAGCGCATTCAGTGCTGCTGCCAGCCCCTCTTTTTTGCGGGCCATGCCCAGCATTTTCAGTAAAGCGGTATCCGTGCGATCTATGCCATCTTTGGCCCGACCTTCGCGCTGAGCGATCCAGACATTATGCTGATTGCCCACCAGGTGATCGATGTACTGTGATAACAGCTTTGACGACTTGAGCAACTCACGCCCCTTTAACGACCGGCGAACAATGAAGCTCTTGTTCAATCGCATCAGATCGGTCACAAACGGCCGTTTCAGCAAGTTATCGCCAATTGCGATATACAAGGTGTCGTGACCGCTGTGATAAAGCATGTAGTTGACAAATGCCGGGTCCATGGCGATATCACGATGATTGCTGATGAACAGAAAAGACTGTCCCTTAGGCAATAAATCCAGGCCACTATGCGTCAATCCGGTAGTGGTCCGCTCAATCATTTTATCCATGTAACCGGCAATCACATCTTGCATACCGGAAACATCATTGACTGACTGCAATTGTGATTTTAATCGTCGACGCGTTAGGGCATTGAGAATACCTGGAACAAAGCGACTGACGGTAGGATAGGCAAAACTGGCAATACTGCTGATGAACTCGGGTGTATCCAGCAAGCGATCCAGCACAGGGCGGATTTCACTGTCGTGATAGGGGCGGATATCCTGATAAGGATCGCTGTCTGTCATGAGAAGGCCTGCTCTGTTTACGCGTGAAATCGCGCGCGATTCTACCTATTTTCAGGATGACAGGCAACGCAGCAAGTCGGATTTCCAATCCTGTAATGCGCTCGCTACCTGCTCTGCCCGCTCACCTGGCATGTCCCGGGTCAACTGGACAATCGCTTGTTCATAAGCAGTCAGTGACAGACAGTTTTCATCGCCCAGCACACCATTTTGCAGTCGCTCCTGACAATGCTGTCGCCACCTATCGGCTTCCTGCTCATTCAACGTCGCCGGGAAATTTCTGGCCCGATAGCGAAACAACATCTCAGGAAGCCTTGGGTCATCATAGATCGCATCGTCCAGCCATCCTGGCTGGCCCAGCAACGCAGCGTCAGTGTCCCGAACCTGCTGCATGAAATCTTTGTCTTTGCGCGAAAAAAAACCACCCTGATACAGCAAGTAATCCGGATCATTAATAAGCTGACTTGCTCGGTCCGCATCTTGTTTCTGCTGGCGCAAACGAAACGCGTCACAGATACGCTGCAAAAAGCCGGGATGACCCAATATGGATTGCCGGTACTGTTCAACCTGCTCCAGATCCAAAGCAAACGTCTCTGCTCTCTGCGCTGACAGCGTTGCCAATGGAGCAATCATCGGGCAGCGATTACTCTGAATCACACTCACCGGCAGTCTTTCACCTTCCTCATGACGGGAACGGAACAGGGCATCTGCCAGGTTTTCAGCTGACTCCTCCAGCCAGGGTGAAGGGTCAAAGCGCAAATCAAAAACAATGGTGCCATTATTCTCCAGCGGGTGCTCAACCAGCGGCAACACCACGGTCAGACAGCCCTGTTGCGCCGCATAAACAGAGGCGACATGCACAACTGCCTCGCCAGAACCGAGCTGCAACCGCTTCTTTACCTCAGCTTTACGCCGCAAGGCATAGGTATATTCATAAAGTCTGGGATTTTGGGTTCGAATCAATTTGGCCATGGCAATCGTTGCCCTGACATCCGACAGCGCATCATGAGCATCCAGGTGGTCCAACCCGTTTGCAGCCGTTAAGTCTTCCAGGCGGAAAGATGGCGCCCCATCCGCACGTGTTGGCCAGTTAATACCTTCCGGGCGCAGGGCGTGGCACATACGCACCACATCAATCAGGTCCCAGCGCGAATTGCCGTTACGCCACTCTCTTTCATAGGGGTCGTACAAATTCCGGTATAGCAGTTGACGGGTCAGCTCATCATCAAAGCGAATGCTGTTATAGCCTGCTGTGCAGGTACCTGAACGGGACAGCAGGTTTTCAATCTGGCGGGTAAATTCGGCCTCACAAACACCTTTCTGCCGAGTTTCCTGGGGTGTGATACCTGTTACGTAGCATGCCATGGGGTGAGGCCAGCGGTCCTGGGGCGGCTGGCAATAGACCATCACCGGTGCTTCGATCTCATTGAGTTCCAGGTCGGTTCGTATCGCAGCAAATTGGCTGGCACGATCATGTCGCGGGTCAGCACCAAAGCTTTCGTAATCATGCCAGAGAATGGTATCAGTCATGCGGCGACTATAGCATAGCCAGCCTTTTGCACAACGAATGAGCGATATGTAGTATGATTTGCAGCTGTTAAATTGGCTGCCGCCTCCCGTTATTTATCACGTTAGCCGCTAGCACAGCCACCTATCACAGCCACTTACACGTTAAGGATGATTCATCATGCAATTCCCCGGAGCGCATATTCTCAGTGTCAAACAGTTCGAACGCAGCGATGTCGAGCGAATTTTTGCAGTGGCAGACACGATGCGGCCTTATGCTCACCGGGAAAGGGTTACCAAAGTGCTGGACGGTGCCATTCTGGGCAATATGTTTTTTGAGGCCTCAACGCGAACCCGGGTCAGTTTCGGCTGCGCTTTTAACCTGCTCGGGGGTGAAGTCAGGGAAACAACCGATATCAAGGCCAGCTCTCTAACCAAAGGCGAATCGCTTTATGATACCGGGCGGGTCATGAGTGGTTACAGCGATGTGATAGTCATGCGTCATCCGCAGCCGGGCTCGGTTAATGAATTCGCCAAAGCCAGCCGGGTGCCCGTGCTCAATGCCGGAGACGGCCCAAATGAACACCCCAGCCAGGCCTTGCTGGATCTGTATACCATCAAACGGGAACTGTTGACTCGCCAGCAGCAGGTAGACGGCATGCATATCGCCATGATTGGTGACTTGAAACATGGCCGAACGGTTCACTCGCTTTCACAGTTAATCAGTCTTTATAAAAAAGTAAAGTTCACCCTGATCTCCCCGACAGAGCTGCGCATGCCAGAAAGCATTGTCGAGAAACTGCGACAGAGCGGACATGAAGTACTGGAAACAGACAACATGGAACAAGGGCTGGTTGATAACGACATTGTCTACCTGACCCGCATCCAGGAAGAGCGGTTTGACAGTAAAAACGAGGCTGATATCTATCGCGGTCGTTTCCGTTTAAACCAGAACATCTACACACGATACTGCCAACCCAACACCGTGATCATGCACCCCCTGCCCCGTGACTCGCGTGACGATGCCAACGAACTGGATAATGACCTGAATCAGAACCCCAGTCTCGCCATCTTCAGACAGACTGACAATGGTGTTCTGGTACGCATGGCCTTATTTGCCATGACACTGGATGTCAGCGATCAGATCGATAAATACTCACGTGAGGTGAACTGGTATACCGAGCGCCGGTTCTGATCACGACCTGGCGTCACGCCGGATCCGGTCGCAATGGATTCCTGTCTGTGCAGTACTCTTCTTGATTGCTATAATGCCCGCCTTTCTTACGTCGCCTGGCTGCCAGTCGCCCTTGAAGCAGGTTAACCATAACCTTAACTTGCAGGGCTAATATATTGATAATAAAGAGACTGTTATGCTGGCATTAATACTTTACACTGGACAGGAATCTGATCTCAAATGAGCAAGACAAGCTTCTCTCGCTATCGCCCACACCCCTGGCATGGTCTGGCAGCCGGCCCCGATCTGCCTCGCATTGCCACTGCTTACATCGAAATCAGCCCTTTCGATCAGATGAAGTACGAGATCGACAAAGACACCGGTTACCTCTGCGTGGACCGCCCTCAACCGACATCGGCACAGCAGCCTACGTTGTATGGCTTCATTCCACGTACATACTGTGGCAAGCGAGTTCGTGCATTAATGCCGGAAGCCGAGTGTGGCGATGGTGATCCACTTGATATCTGTGTTATCAGTGAACGCCCTATTGACCGCACCGAGATTCTGGTCAATGCCAAAATTGTTGGCGGCCTGCCCATGAACGATGGCGGCGAAGCCGATGACAAAATCATCGCCGTAATCAAAGACGACCCCGCTTATGGTCACATTGACGAAATCAGCGATCTACCGCCCATTCTGGTGCACCGGATCGCTCATTACTTCAAGACCTACAAAATTGTGCCCGGGAAAGAGAACAAGGTGACAATTGGTGAAGCTTATGGATACGCCCATGCCTGCAAGGTACTGGAAGCGTCCATGGCCGATTATGAAGAAGACTTTGGCGACCTGCTGAAAGACGACTGATTCTGGTTTAATCTCCCTGACTGGGTCACCACTCAGCCAGGGAGAACCTGTTTTTATCCCTCATCCCTTCACAATACCCTGCCAGGACCCCTGACAGGTATCCGGATAGTAACAAAGCTTATTTTGCAGGCTGAATGGCATGCCTGACTGACGTCACCTCGGCCATAATGGAAATCGCAATTTCTGCCGGTGTTTTACTACCGATTTTGATGCCTATCGGGGCATACAAACGATTGATTTCCGATTCACTCAAGCCAAGTTCCGGCAAACGGTCACGACGATTGGCTGACGTTCGGTCTGAGCCCATGGCACCAATGTAAAAGGCCGGGGTTTTCAGCGCTTCCATTAATGCCATGTCGTCGACCCTGGGGTCGTGAGCCAGGGCAATGATGCCACTGTAAGGGTCACTGAACTGATCCCTGACCACATCATCGGGCAAGTCAGCCGTTAGCTGTACACCACTGACCGGCCAGTTATCCAGGTAACCGGGACGCGGGTCGCAAAGTGTCACTTCATAATCGAGCGTCAGCGCCAGCTCAGCGACTACACGAGCCACATCTCCTGCCCCCAGCAGCAACAGTTTATACCGCGGACTCAAGCTGTGTTTCATGACCTGATCATCAATCAGCACAGCATCATCCGAGGCCTGATCCAGTAACGAGATTTCCCCGTTCGACAGCATGACCTGACGGCTGACTTTCTGGTGCGCATCCAGTGCAGCCAGCAGTTGCCCGAACACCGCCTGATTCTTATCCGGGGTCAGATACTCCAGCAGAACGTGTAACTGACCACCGCAAGGCAATTTCAACCGAGCCTGCTCCTCTGCAGAGACACCGTAATGCACAACAAAGGGATGACCATTTTCATCATACCGGGCTTTCAGGCTGCCATCGCGTAACTGCTCAAGGAAATCTTCCTCAATGCAGCCGCCAGAAATGGAGCCGGCCATTTCACCGTCCAGCGTACAGGCCATCATGGCACCTATCGGACGCGGGGAAGACCCCCAGGTCTTGAGAATGGTGCATAACCAGACGCTATCGCCTCTGGCAAGCCAGTGACTGACACTTTGAATAATATGATGCTGACTACTTTGCATATCGATCTCTAACCCAACTTAAACATATCGCGACTTCCAGCTACCGCGGCGAAACATCCAGAAAGCCACCAGGCTCATGACAGTATCGGCCACGAAGACAGACCAGTATACACCCTCAGGCCCCAATCCGATGCCAGCCGAAAGCATCCAGGCAAGCGGGATCTGAACGACCCAGAAGGCAAAACCATTGATCCAGGTAGGTGTCATGGTATCCCCGGCACCGTTGAATGCCTGCGTCATCACAGAGCCTAGTGCCAGAAAGACAAACCCGTAACTGAGAATACGTAAACTTTGCGTACCATTCAGGACGACATCCGGTGAATCGGTAAAGAAACTCATCACCCAGGCTGGCAACAAAATGAGCACCAGTCCAACCGCCCCCATATAAGCCATATTATATTTGGCAACTTGCAGAACAGTACGTTCAGCCCGCTCGGGCTTGCCTGCCCCCAGGTTCTGACCAACCAGGGTTGTCACGGCATTGCTTAACCCCCAGGAAGGCAATATCACAAACAGGATGACACGAATGGCAATGGTATAACCTGCCACAGCTTCTGCGCTGTAGGTTGATACCAGGCGCATTAAAAATACCCAACTGGCAGTAGCAATCAAAAACTGTGCAATCCCACCTATCGACACACGACAGATCTGCCCTATCACACTCAGTTTAATAACCAGGTGCCGCAAGTGAACATGGATACGCCGATCGTTTCGGCAAAGATAATACAACTGGTATAGCACACCCAGGCCCCTGCCAATGTTGGTCGCGACGGCGGCCCCCGTCAGCCCAAGCTCTGGAAAAGGACCAATGCCATAGATCAACAACGGGTCCAGGACAATGTTTGTTCCGTTAGCCAGCACCAGCGCCCGCATGGCAATACTGGCATCGCCAGCACCACGAAAAATCGCATTATTCAGGAACAGGAAAACGATAGTGAAGGAACCTGTAAACATAATGCTGGTATAGGTACTGCCGGTTTCCAGTACACCCGCCTCAGCTCCCATCAGGGAGAGAATCGTTTCAGCCTGGGTCAACCCGACATACCCGACCAGCAGGCTGACTATGACACCGAGCCATAACGCCTGGCCAGCCACTACACCAGCAGCCTCCGGATCTTTCTGGCCGATTCGTCGCGCCACAAGCGCTGTTACCGCCATCGAAATACCAATAGCAACAGCATATAGCAAAGAAATAACGGCTTCCGTCAGCCCCACCGTGGCAACGGCTTCTGCGCCAAGGCCGGAGACAAAGAAAATATCGACAATGGCGAACACTGACTCCATTGCCATCTCAAGGATCATGGGAATAGCCAGCAGAACGGTCGCTTTGGCGATGGATCCTTCCGTGTAATTAATATTGGCATTACCCTGCAGCGCCTCTTTCAGCAGCGCCAGCGCATTTCTGATTTTATTGAACATAAGGTGATTACCTGAACCTGTCGGACTCATTATGGCCGGCTTAAACCGGATAAAAGAGGGGACGGTGAATCCAGATATCAGGGAACATGAAGTACACAACTATTCGGGGCGGGGACGCACCGTGGTACGGTCAGTAACTGACAGCTGAAATCTCTCGTCAGATGCCTGTAAGGCGAATGCGATCGTACTTCATGGGTACACACTCCTGTGTGATAAATGCCGATAGTGATAGTTCGGCAGCAGATAAAAACGAGCAGAGTATACTGCGTTCCAGGTGAAAAATCCCATACCACTAATGTCACAATATGTTACGATAGGCGATTATTTTATTTGCGCAACTACAATAACAAGGAGGCGTTGCCTCAGTGTCATTATCTGTCCTTATCTGCGATGACTCAGCCATGGCCCGGCGCCTGCTGGCGCGGTCTTTACCGGAAATGCCATCCTGGACGATCAACTATGCTGAAAATGGTGAAGCCGCACTGGATTTCCTATCAGAGCATAGCGTGGACTTGTTGTTTCTCGACCTGAATATGCCGGGCTTAACCGGCTTTGATGTACTGGCAGAAATTCGCAAGCAGGATTACGGTTGCATGACGATTGTTGTTTCCGGTGACGTTCAGGAAACAGCCCGTGAACGCGTTATTGGTCTGGGGGCCATGGACTTTGTCCGCAAACCCGCCAATCGCGACATCATAAGCAAAGTCCTGACAACCTACGGCATCCTGCCCGGCGACTACCAACCCGCTTCAGCAGATTCACCATCTGTCTCTGCAGGTAATGAGCGCTTACCGGTGTTTGACTTTTCTGATGCCATACGCGAAGTCGTCAATGTGGCCATGGGGGAAGCTGGCAGCTACCTCAGTGACATGCTCGGCACTTTCGTTGGCTTGCCCGTACCCAAGGTTGTGAACGCCCCTTTCTACAGCCTTCCCGACAGCCTGCCCTGGGATGACGATATTGAACTAAGTGCCACCTCACATGGTTTCAAGGGTCGAGGTGTGGCTGGTGAAGGGGTGCTGCTAATGCCTACCAAAGAACTGGAAGCATTAAGGGACTGGCTGGGTGTCGACCAGGTACCCAGCCGTGATCCGTTAACCGGAACACTGGATGATGTATCAGAACTGTTACTGGGTGCCTGCCTGTCCGGAATCAGCCAGCAACTGGACCTACCATTTAACCACAGTTTTCCCGTGTTATTAGGGCATCGCCGTAAAGCGGTGGATCTGCTGAATTGTCAAAATAAAGCAGAGACTGTTCTGGGTATCGGCATCAATTACCGCCTGCAGGAACCACCGATCAGTTGTTATTTACAATTGCTGGTGACAGAGGAATCGATAGGTACTCTCGTATCCCGCGTTGCTATCATCTCAGAGGAACTTAAGGTAGAGGTGTCCCAATGACGGCGGATGTGAGCTCAGAGTTTCATGACCTGCACCTGACTATGCAGTTGTTACAGACACTGGATAATGGCCTTGTGCTGCTGGACAAAAATTACCAGATCCATATGTGGAACAGCTTTATGGAGCATCATAGCGGTATCAGCAGCAGTGATGCCCGTGGCAAAATATTGTTTGACCTGTTCCCATATCTTCCAGCCGTGTGGTTGAAGCGTAAAATCCAATCCGTATTTCAATTAGGCTCACGCTCGTTTTGCACCTGGGAAGAACATGCCCATCTGTTCAATTTCAGTAGCACGCGCCCGCTTACCGGCAACTCGGCACGCATGTACCAGAATATTTGCCTGACACCGCTATACGATACAACCAACCAGGTCAGCGGCGTATGTTTGTCCGTCTACGATGTGACAGAAGTGGCTACGCGGAAAATTGACCTGGAGAAGGCGAATGAACGACTCGAGCGCCTGAGCAGAACAGATCCGCTGACCGGGCTGTCCAATCGTGGTCACTGGGAAGACAGTCTCAAACTGGAATTCGAACGATGTCGGCGAGCCAGCAGAGCTTCTACCCTGCTTCTGCTCGATATCGACAAATTCAAATCGTTCAACGACGAGTATGGTCATCAGGCTGGCGACGAAGTCATGCGCGCCATTGGCGACCTGGTTCATCGTTTCCGCCGTTCTACTGATGTCGTCGGTCGGTACGGTGGTGAAGAGTTTGGCGTCATTCTGCCAGAGACTACCGCTGAGAATGCCATGATCTTTGCTGAACGTTTACGCAAGCGAATTTCCGGCACTCACATTGTGTGGCAATCAACACCGCTGCATGTCACTGTCAGCATTGGTATGAGTGAAATCAGGCCGGACATGAATGATTACCACGCCTGGTTGTCTGCAACTGATCAGGCTCTTTATCAGGCCAAAGCCCGGGGAAGAAACCAGGTAGTCAATGCCAGCTCACTAAAACCCTGACTCTCTTGATCTTGTTACGGTAACAATGGCGTTGCCAATCAAAACCCAAGTCAGACCTTAAAATCCGGTTAATTCAAACGGGATATTTTTCTGCTCCAGTGCCAATAGAAAGCGCTTTCGCTCAAGTCCACCACCAAACCCGGTTAACGATCCGTCCCGCCCGATCACGCGATGGCAGGGAATAATAATGGGAATCGGATTTTTACCGTTAGCGGCACCGACTGCACGGGTCGCGTTGGGGTCTGAAAGCGTGTTGGCAATATCGAGATAGCTACAGGTGGCCCCATAAGGAATATCCTGTAACGCCTGCCAGACTCGACACTGAAAATCAGTGCCTTGTGGAGACAGGGAAAGCGAAAACCGGGTTAGTTCGCCAGCAAAATAAGCATCAAGCTGCTGTTTGACAGAGGAAAAGGCGGCATTACGCCGTAGCCAGTCAGGCTGGGGACGGATGGAGTCACCGACTTTATCAAACCGCAGCGCCTGCAGACTCGCACCGTCACCGACCAGCATAAGTTGGCCAACCGGTGACGTGTAGTGCGAGTAATAGACTTCCTGCGGCATCACTGAATAAGCGCTATTGCGCTCTCAGCTCATCAGCAAGCGCAATGGCACGCGAGATGACATACTGACGCACCGCAGCCGCATCAGAAGGCTCCATCTGCTCGGCAAAGGAGACCATACCGCCATCAGACAGTTCGCCCTCCAGCACAACGCTATTCCAGGCGTCCAGATCCTGCAGACGTTCCGAGTAACGCAAATCAGGGAACACACCGGCACCATCGCTTTCTGCGCTATCACCATGACAAACACTGCAATATCGGCCATAGGTCTGCTCACCCGCGGCCAACATTTCATTGTTGGCTGTCAATGCTGGTGGGTTCAGTTCCTGATCTTCTGCAACAATTTCTTCGGCAGGCAGCTCATGTTCACCATACAGCGAATAAACCAGCACACGGGAGTTATTGCTTGAAGCCAGTGTCGTTGCCCCCAGGGCGCCAGGGCCAGTTTGTGGCAGCGCCCGGGAGCCGGTTACCACGGCAACATACTGCACGCCATCCACTTCATAGGTAGCAGATGCAGCAACAGTATGGGACTGTGTGATAGCTGACCACAGGCGCTCGCCATCAGTATCGCGGTAGGCGACAAACTCACCAGCGGCATTACCCTGGAATACCAGACCACCCGCAGTGGACAGGACACCGGCTGAAGCTGTTGGTACCAGTTGCGGCTGACGCCAGACTTCTTCCTGGGCAACCGGATCCCATGCCAGCAAATAGGCCTTGTTTTCCGGGGCCGCATCGCCAGCTGCCATGGACAAACGTGCACCCTGAGCCATATCCGTACCGGTATTCCAGCCGCGGTCTGATCGCTCAAACGCTTCCTGTCCCACATAGGTCATGAAGTTTTCGGTTGAAGGAATATAGACCAGTCCGGTATTACGACTGTAGGACATGGGGTACCAGTTATGACCACCCAGTGGACCAGGTTGAACGATGAAGGGTTCGCCTGTCTCATTATAACGGGCCTGTGGGTTTTCAACCGGACGACCGGTTTCCAGGTCCACATGTGAAGCCCAGTTTATAGGCACATAATTTTCAGCTGACAGCAGACGTCCTGTCAGGGCATCGAGAACGTAGAAGAAACCGTTTTTCGGCGCCTGCATGACGACGCGCCGCGTTTCACCCCCGATCTCGAGATCAGCCAGCATGAGCGGTTGAGTCGCTGTATAGTCCCAGGTCTCACCAGGCGTTGTCTGGTAATGCCAAACATAGGATCCATCGTCAGGGTTGAGCGCAACGATGGAGGACAGGAACAGATTATCACCGCCGCCAGGGCTGCGCAGTGACTGGTTCCAGGGTGAACCATTACCTACCCCGATATACAGCAGATGGCTTTGCGGATCATACGCCATTGCATCCCAGACGGTACCACCGCCTCCCATGGACCACCATTCGCCATTCCAGGTTTCTGCCGCCATTTCCAGCTCGGGCTGTTCAAACCCGTCTTCCGGGTTGCCAGGCACCGTATAAAAGCGCCACTGCTCTTCACCGCTATCGGCATCGTAGGCCGTGACATAACCTCTGACACCATATTCACCGCCACTGTTACCGATCAGCACCTTGCCATCAACAACACGAGGCGCACCAGTGATGGTATAAGGCTGGCTTTGATCAACAGTCACTACACTCCATTCAACCTCACCGGTCTTGGAATCCAGTGCGATCAGGCGGCCATCCAGGGCACCGAAGAAAATTTTCCCATCCCAGGCTGCCACTCCCCGGTTAACCACGTCACAACAGGCATCAACACCTCGCGCACGATCAACTTCGGGATCAAACTCCCACAGCAATTCACCACTTGTGGCATCGTAAGCTTTAACCATGCTCCAGGCGGTCGTGACATAAAGTGCACCATCGACCACGACAGGGGTTGCTTCCTGGCCGCGACTGGTGTCCAGGTCAGCTGACCAGACCAGGCCAAGGTCTGAAACCGTATCAGTATTGACCTGGGAAAGCGGACTGAAACGTTGCTCCCAATAGTCACGACCATTTGACATCCACTGCCCAGGCTCATCATCGGCGTTGATCAAACGATCACTGTCTACCGATGCTTCATAATCCGGATAGCTCACTGCAGCGGTTTCCACCACAGCCGTTTCTTCAACGCCTGTCATCGCGCTTTGCTCTTCGGGCTGGCTGCAGGCAGCCAATAACACGGCTGAGGCTGCTAACAATCCCCACGAATACGTTCTTTTCATCATCTTCCCCTGAACTACTTGTATTTTCTCACGTAATTTTTATTCCGACCCAGCCATTACTGTGGTAAACGGAATACAAGAACAACGTTCCCCGGCATCTGGCTAAAAGTGGCATAGCCGCTGTTTACAATCAAGTAATCTCCACTGATTACCGGACCGCTTGAGTCAATGGCACCGCCTTGCGCTTCGACACCATTAATCGTCTCATAAGACCTGACCGTATCGTACTCCCAAACAACTTCACCTGTCTGCGCATCATGTGCAAAAAGGTGACCATTTAATGAAGTGGCAATAACCATATCATCCAGTGCACTGGCAGGCCCTGAGTATACATCCATGCACGCACCCCCGCTCTCACTGCAGCGTTCAGGAGCGGCTTCATACCAAATCGTGTCACCGGTCTTCATATCGATGGCATGCAGACCTGGCATGCGATTACTGGCATCACTGCTCATGCCACTGCGGTCAGAAACCGGGACATAAAGGGTATCACCCGCAAACGTCATTCCCCAGTGAATGCCACCCAGTGCACCTCCTCGGCCAACCCGTATTGACCACAGCACTTCACCCTCGGCGTCAGGGTCCAGAGCAACCACCCTGGCCCCTTTTGTACCAGCAATCACAACACTTTGCCCGTTGGATAATGTTGTGGCAACAATCGGGGCACCGATATCAACATCAGGGCCGGCGTCAGGACAATTCGGGTGACTGGCTCCGAGTGCACACGCCATGGTGAAGGCATCATCAGGTGTGGTCTGGTGAATCCAGCGGATATCGCCAGACACCATATCAAACGCTACCACTGAGTCACTGCTGTTGGATGCTGGGCGGGTGTAGTTCTGACCGGTGCCTGCATACACGACGCCGCGTTCAGGATCCAGACTGGGTGCCTGCCAGATTGGTGCGCCCGATGGTGCCAGAAATGGATTACCCAGCGAATTTTCACCAACCACAGTGGCTTCTTCCATCACATATGTGTGCCAGACACGTTCCCCACTACCCAAATCAAATGCCGCAACATTGCCCCTGAATGTACAGCAGTGATAGTCCGGGCGACCCGCAGCACTCACCTCGCCGGACGAGACAGGGACATAAATGCGGTTATCGTGGACAACAGGTGAACCCGTGCTGGTGGCCAAAGGATGGGAGTCAACATCGGCCTGCCAACGTTCTTCCCCAGTTGTCGCATCGACCACAAACAGCGTATTGGCTGTATCTGCGAAAACGGCCAGCGGGCCGTCTTGCCCATCTGCATGGGCCACGGTAATTGCCGTTCTCACTTCACGCGGCGCAGTGTAGGTCCAGTAGTTACAGCCCGTTGCCAGATCCATGGCTCGAACCTCACCGGAAGGGCTTCCCATAAACATGACTTCACCGATCACCGTCTGCTGGGCACGGGCAGCTGAGGCGTTGTCATGTCCGTAAGCCCAAAGCAGTTCAAGTTCACCTATGTTACCGGCATTAATACGTGTACCGGCAGACTCCTGGTGACGGGGGTTGCTAAGGCCATTCCCCCAGCCATTCCAGTTACTCGGTTGCGCAAGGTCCAGCGCAGGCATGGTTTGTTCACATTGCTGTACCTGGCGTGCAGTTTCCTGGCGCATCGCCTCCCCTGCCAGGTGCTCTGCCAGAGCTGTTCGCTGGGCTGAGGTCAAGGCTTCGCCCTGGGAGCGCATGATGCCTTCACTTAACGCCTGAAAAATACTGTTTGCGGTGTAACTTCTCAACGCATCCCTGGGCGGGGTACGCTCATCCTGTGGGGCGGTATGACACATCGCACAATGCTCTGTGTACAGGCTTTCTCCATCCAGGTTTTCGGCGGCATCGGTTATCTGAAAACCCAGTAGCACACTTGCCATCATCATCCTGCCAGCAACTTTTCGCAGGGTTAGTTTCGCCACTTCCATATCCATTCCCCAAAAGACTTGTTATGTTTTTTAGGATCTTAACCCAATCGAACAGTCATTCGTATCCTAGTTCGGCTGAATACACAAAAGTGCAGGTTAAGCCGCGTTTCGCTGGTGGGAGAGTCCCCCTTTAGTGTATAGTTCGCGCTATAGAAGTACGACAAGTACGAGATATTTTGCATGCTGTTTCGCTATCAACTTGATGACCAGAAGTACCTGATTCCCACCCAGGGAGATATCACCCGCAACTCTTTGCAGTCAGCGCTATGGCTGGATCTGGTCAATCCGGATGACGACGAACGCAACCTGATTGAGAGCATGCACAGCCAGCCGCTTCCTGACACAGAAGATGTTGAAGAGATTGAGGCCAGTGCCCGATCCTATCAGGATGAACATGGTCTGCACGTCCATTCCCTTTTCCTGCATAAAGCGGAAGACCGACACCGCAATACCAGTGTCGCCTTCACGATCAGCGATGCACAGCTGATCACGCTGAGAGAGCGTGAAATACCAGCTTTTCGCCTGATGCGCATGCGGGCCCGTCGGTTGCATGGCCTGGTAGAAGACCCGGTCTCCATTCTGCTGGCTCTGTTTGAAATCAAGATTGACGATCTGGCCGACACACTGGAAGAGGTTTACACGCAACTGGAGGCAACCAGCAACCTGGTACTCGAAGACAACGACACGGCCATCGAAGATGCCCTGGACGAACTGGCCCGGCAGGAAGATACTAATGGTAAGGTGCGCTTGTGCCTGATGGATACACAACGTGCCATCAGCTTTCTGCTGCGTCGTGGCAAGCTCTCTGCCGCCCACGCCGAAACGGCCAGGGAGCTGCTGCGGGATATTGATTCCCTGCTCCCGCATAACAGCTTTGTGTTCGACAAAATCAACTTCCTCATGGATGCAGCTCAAGGCTTTATCGCCATTGAGCAGAACCAGATTATCAAGATATTCTCCATCGCAGCGGTGGTTTTCCTGCCACCCACAGTAATAGCCAGCATCTACGGCATGAACTTTGATTTCATACCGGAGCTGGCCTGGGAACTGGGCTACCCCTGGGCGCTTGGCCTGATGGTGCTGTCCGGTGTTGCCCCTTATGTTTTCTTCAAGATAAAAGGCTGGCTCTGATAACAAAATAAAAAAGAGGTCATCATGCTGGAACTCTGGAAACGAACCATCAGACGTGCAATTGATATTCGACAGGGTGAAGGCAGATCGCTTTTCTTCTCGGCTGCTTATTACTACCTTCTGCTGTGTGCCTATTACATCATCCGACCGATTCGGGATGACATGGGAGCTGCAGGCGGCGTTGACAACCTGGCCTGGCTATTTACCGGCACGCTGGTCGGCATGCTGCTTATGCATCCGATATACACCGCGCTTGTCTCCCGCATGCCGAGACGGCAGTTCATCTCCTGGGTTTATCGTTTCTTCATGCTGCAGTTACTGCTGTTCTATGCCATCTTCCAGCTAGTGGATGGGAACAGCGAGGTCTGGGCCGGGCGGATTTTCTTTATCTGGACCAGCGTCTTTAACCTCTTCATTGTTTCTGTTTTCTGGTCACTGATTAACGATATTTTCCGCCCCAACCAGAGTAAGCGCCTGTTTGGCGTGATTGCTGTCGGAGGCACAGCAGGTGCCCTCACCGGCTCACTATTACTACTGCCCTGACCACCCTCTTCATGCCTGTCACCCTGCTGTTGCTCTCAGCCCTGTTAATGGAAGTCGCTGTCCGGATCTCCCGCTACCTTGGTGACCAGGAAAGCACAATGGCACTGGCAGCTGCGGGCGATTCAGACGAAGACAGTAGTGAAAGGGGTGAAAGCAGTCCAGAGGCACAGCAGGCTGTCATCACTCAGGTTGAACAGAAACAGCAAAGTGTAATTGGTGGCGACGTTCTGGAAGGCGCACGACATGTTATACGCTCCCCTTACCTGCTGGGTATTGCATTACTGATGCTGCTGTTTACGATCGTGTCGACCTACCTCTATTTCCAGCAGATTGCTATCGTTAACGAAGTGTACGGCGACGACAGTCAGGGGCGAACACAACTGTTTGCCATGCGGGACCTGGCGGTCAATGCACTGACGCTGATTATCCAACTGTTCTTTACCGGTCGTATTCTCAAGTGGCTTGGAACGGGGCTGGGCCTGGCTCTGCTGCCTGTTATCAGCTTCATTGGATTCGCACTGCTGGCAATATCACCGATACTGGCTGTCGTCATTATTTTTGACACCTTACGCCGGGCAGGCAATTTTGCCTTGCAGCGCCCGGCCAGAGAGTCACTCTATACTGTCGTTTCACGTACCGACAAGTACAAGGCAAAAAACTTCAATGACACCTTTGTCTATCGGGTTGGCGATCAGTTAGGTGCCTGGTCCTACACCGCCATGGCCTGGATGGGACTGGGCTTGTCCGGACTGGCCATTACCATGTTGCCGATCTCAGCTGTCTGGTTTTTCCTGGCATTATGGCTGGGTAAGCAGCGCCAAAAACAACTGACAGAGACGACTGCCTGAGAATTCTCAAGCGATGTGACGGCCGCCTCAAAAGTCGATCACAGAAATCAGTGAAAAATTATTGCGGGTGCGATTGCCGCGCGTGTGCTGATAACGGTCGTATACCAGTTGCACGCGCTTCGTCCTGGCAATCTGATAGACAATACCTGTACTTGCCGTTAGCGATGCTCTGTCGTCAATCGGATAATCAAAATCCGAGATAAACTCATAGTCCAGTGTCAGGTTCGCGAAGGCACTCCAATTTCCGCTATCCCCCACAGGCATGCTGGCATTCAAGCCGGTACGAAACAAACCGAGCTCCTCATTGCGACCAAACGGCTCAACCACCGGTCGGCCCAGGCTATCAGTTTCTGCTTCATAAGCATTTCTCATCCACTGAAAGGAATGCCGCCAGCTAAGGGAAACACTGTCAGACAGCAAAGCCCAGTCAGACGAATCAATACGGGCCAGTGCATCAAACTGAAGATACTGTCTGTCATAATGGCTATCTCGGGCTATGTGAATGACCTGTCCCTGTGCAGGCACGGAAACACGGGAGTCACCACTATACATCAGGTAGTCATAGCGAAGCCCCAACGACCATGTGTCGCCTAAAATCCACCCGGCGTCAAACCTCGGCCCCAGCTCTGTCCTCGGGAGCGGCCTTCAACATAATAAATATCAGCTTGTATCTCCTCTGCCGCCACACCGAAACTGACAAAAGCGTCCGACGCATAGGCATACATAACACCAAGATCAATCCGGTCTGCACGACTTCGCACTAACCCGGGCTCATCACGCCCCGCTGCCCGGTATAGTGCCCTCAGAAACACGGGACGCTCACTGTTACTGGCAACAGGGATAAGCGAATCGTTTTGTATCACCCAGGTATCAGAATGCGATTCCCGATCTGACGGGGACAGATTTGGGTCGCGTTGACTGGCACCATCAAAAACACGCTTGGCAGTCTGGTAACTGACCGCACGATTAACCAGTTCACCGAAATCACTACCGGAAGCATAGAAACGCCGCAAACCTGAGCCACCCAGTGCTCCCATCCATTGTCCGCGCACTTGTGGTGTGGCAGCAGTGACTGATGCTGAAAATGCTGTACTCAACAACGATACTGTCATTGTTGCAAGTATTGCTTTCCCGCAGGCATGGCGGCGGAGCTTCGGCTGGTCTGCACCAGCAGTATCAGATGTCATAATCATGGTTTTATTCCGGCAGGTAAAATTCTTATTGAGCAGCAGGTTATGTTTTCCTGAGTAACAGACTACCAATTGAATAGCCGGCTCCAAATGAGCAAAGCATGCCAATATCGCCTGCTTTCATATCCCGGTGATAGCGGTTAAAAGCAATGATCGAGCCGGCTGAAGCCGTATTGGCATACTGATCAAGCACCGTAGGTGCCACGTCATTGTCAGGCAGGCTGCCAAGCAGGCGCTTGGCAATCAGTTGGTTCATATTGATATTGGCCTGGTGAAGCCACCAGCGCCGCACCTGGCCCGGCGTGAAGCCATGCAAAGCCAGGTGATCGGTTAAATGCTGGGCAGCCATAGGGCAGACTTCCTTGAAAACAGAGCGGCCTTCCTGGTGGAAAAGTTTATCCACGGCAAAGGGATCAGCATCATAGCCACGCGACAGATAACCAAAGTTCGAACGGATATTATTGGAGTACAAGGTATGTGCCTGTGCCCCGAGTATTTCAAACTGGTCTTCGCCCCGGGCATCATCAGCGCGCTCAACCACCATGGCTGTTGCCACATCACCAAAAATGAAATGGCTGTCGCGATCGCAGAAATTGATTTGCGGCGTGACTAATTCGGGGTTGATTACCAGAACAGATCGCGCAGAACCTGTTCGAACCATTTCCCAGGCACGATGCAAGGCAAAAGTGGCAGCCGAACAGGCGACCAGCATATCGAATGCATAGCCTTCAATGCCTAGCGCATGCTGAACTTCTATTGCAATCGCTGGATAGTACCGTTCGGTGTAGGCACAGCTGACAATAACGGCATCGATATCGTCTGGTGACTTTCTGGCCGCTTCAAGTGCGCGGCGCGCGGCATGTAATGCAACTTCAGCCTGATGGCTGAGTTCATCGTCTTTGCGTTCCGGTATCCTTGGCTTCATGCGATCAATATCCAGGATACCGTCCTTGATATACACATGCCGTTGTTTGATGCCACTGGCCTTCACAATGAAGTCGACATCAGATTTACGAACAGCTTCCTTTTCCCCACTGGCTATTTGATCGGCATAACGATCATTGAACTGATCTGCATAAGCATTCAATGACGTCACCAGTTCTTCATTTGTCACCACGTGTTCTGGCGTCCAGAGTCCGGCGCCGCCTATTACGACCTTGTCACAAGGTTGATGCAATTGCATATTGTTTCCTGTTACCTTTTCAATCAGGGTGGCGCCGGTGTTAAAAACGAATCAATCAATTATTGCACCATAAGTCAGTGCCTTGAATGTCGCTCGCAAGGGAATCTGCACATTCATGTGCTGAATCATGACGATGCCAATCAACTCTTCTTCTGGATCAATCCAGAAAATGGTGCCTGCGGCACCTCCCCAGTAATACTCACCATCTGAACCGATGCCACCAACGGCTGTCTGATCTTCTGCCACGGCAAATCCAAGGCCAAACCCCGTACCATTAGCAAACCCTGGTAACTGGTCCCCAGGATGCTGCCCATGATCCCCAAAAATGCCTGGCAAATGATTCTGCGTCATATATTCCAGCGTTTTGCTGCCGATTATTCGAGCCCCATCCAGTTCACCGCCATTAAGCACCATCTGGGAAAAACGCATGTAATCTTCAGCCGTTGAAATCAGGCCACCACCACCGGACTCGAATGTTCGCCGGTTCACAAAATTACTGCTTTCCGGCCGGTCACTCACCTCCAGCTCTCCAGTGGCCGGATTAAATGTGTGGTTAGTACCAAAACGGTTGACCTTATCAGAAGGTACCTGGAAAAAAGTGTTTTCCATCTGCAAAGGGTTAAAGATGCGTTCCTGCAGGAAACTGCCAAAAGATTGTCCTGAGACACGTTCCACGATGGCACCCAGAACATCAATGGCTATGCTGTAATGGAACCGTGTGCCAGGTTGATATTGCAGCGGCATGTTGCCAACACGGTCAACAAACGTTTCAAGATCCGGGCTGACCATAACACCAGCCTCCCGGTATTGACGATCCACCAGCGTGTCACCAAAAACACCATAAGTCAGGCCCGCCGAGTGCGTAAGCAGCATTTGTATGGTCATTTCACGATCTACGTCCTGCAATGCACCACCGTTACTGGCAACCTTAAGATCGGAGAATTCGGGAAGGTAATTGCTGACAGGGTCATTCAGCTGCAATCTCCCTTCTTCATACAGCATCATAATGGCAAGGCTGGTAATGGGCTTTGTCATGGAATAGATACGGAAGAGACTGTCCTGCTCGATTTCCTGGTCGGTCTCTGTGTTCAAGGTTCCGTAGTGATCCAGATGTACCACCTCGCCACGACGGGCAATCATGCTCACCACACCGGCAAGCTCGCCTTCATCAACATAGGATTGCAATACAGGCATGATACGTTCAATTCGAGCTGAGGACATGCCAACGTCTTCCGGATCAGCATATGACAGATTATCTGCAAATGCCGACGTTGCGGCCAGTTGTAACGACGCAGCCAGCAGCGTTATTGTCATTGACCCAAGCCATTGCCGTCCTGATAGAACCCGGTTATTACGCATAATCCTCCCCCATGTTTTTTTATTCTGCTATGAATCAGAGTTTCCTGATTTTATTGTTACAGTACTCTGTATGAAACTGAACACATTCTGTTTTTTACCTCTTGGCATGATACCCCAGTCTTTGCCCATAAAAAAAGCCCGCTCTAAAGCGGGCTTTTTTTATCTCTAATAAACCAGATAGTCTGAGTTTAGAAACCAGGCATCCAGTCTACAGATACCCAGAACTGACGACCCCATGGTGAGTGCAGACGGCTTTCGAAGCCACCCAGCACTGGCAAACGCTGAGGTACGTTATCGAACAGGTTGCTGACACCGACACTTATGCCGATCTCACTGTCGAAGTAGTCAGTGGTGTTGTACGTATACTGCGCATTGGCTGACTTCCAGGCACGGATCTTACCGTCAGAAGGTGCCTGAACACCTGTCAGTGTGTTGCGCACGCCATCATCAAAGACAACTTCGCTCTGCCAGTTATAGGTAAATGATGCACTGTGGCTGTCACGGATCCAGGCCAGTTTGGCCTGTGTTTTCAGCTCAGGTACAGGCGCTACGATACCGGTACGCGCATTCTGATTACCAAGGGCATCAATCACTTCACCCGTAGCATCAGCGTATTCGTACTTTGTATTGTATGTTCCACTCAATGTAGTCGTGAATGAACCCAGGTTATTGGTATCGTAAGTCCAGCGTGCATTGGCATCGAACAAGTCGACCCATACAGTCGCCACGTTTTGAGACTGACTAACGACTCGAACAACACGCTGTGTGGATGGATCACGTGTAACACGCTCATCACCCTGTGCCGCAATCCAGGCATTTGCCGCTTCACGCGTAGCTGAACCAGGCGTCGGATCATAGGATGCACGATTCGAACCAATGGCAGCCAACAATGCATCGAACTCTTCACCGACTACGTCTTCTGTACCCAGGGTACGAATTCGGTCAGTGTATTCGATAGACTGGTAATCCAGACTGATGCTCAGGTCATTGATGGGCTCCCAGGTAAAGCCAACGTTCCAGATATCGGACGTCTCAGGCTTCAGACGAGGGTTGCCAGAAGAACAGCTGGCACCACCATTCAGTACACCACCGGTAACCGGGTCTGCACCGAAGAAGATCTCACCACAGTTTTCGTTTGGATCAAACGGGCGGGCGTCAGCAGGCGTTGGAGCCAGGAAGCTCTCACCAACGGAAGCACGGAATGCCAGGCTTGGCAGCGCTTCCCAACGCAGTGCCACTTTAGGTGTTGTCGTTTGCAGGTCGAACGTTGTGAAATTTTCATGACGAACTGCAATCTGTGCATCCAAGGTATCCAGCAACGGCACTTCAAACTCTACGTAAGCGGCCTGAACGCGGCTGCCGTAGTTTTGATCAATAGGTGGAGAATCAATAACTGATGTATTGTAGTCCTCACCTGACTTGGATAGTGGATTGGCATAATTCCACTCTTCAATGTCACGCATCTGGTAGCCTACCGCCATCCGCGCCATGCCTGCTGGCATCTGGAACACATCACCGGTAGCGTTCATCTCGAACACAGTCAGTTCAGTTTGAGAGTCTCTCCAGTCGATAGAAGGTGCCAGCCAATCTACCAGTTCCTGACTGTTATCAGTCACGCCAGCTACGTAGTTTGGTGAACGAGCATCAGCAGAACCGAAGGGGTTCAGGTACTCATTGCCATTCGGACCACCCTGACCGATCAAGGCCAGCTGCAGGCGCGGCAGGTTGATCATGTCTGAATTCTGGTCCTGGTGGACACGTTGCCAGGAGTAATTCGTGTTGGCAGTCCATGTATCTGTCAGGTCAAAAGACGCCCCAACCTTGTAACGCTGAATGGTGTCTTCATATTCCTGTTTACGCGCACCGGTAGTTTCATCACGGTACGAAGGCATCGTGCCCCAATCCGCAAATGGACGCCACAGGTTCGGTCCCACATCTACACCGAAAGGATTGGCTGGATGGCTTTCTGGAACAACCAGCGCGCCACGGTTGTTGGCATTCAACTGATAGCTCAATGTGTTGTGGTTTTCACTTTTACGACCAGCCAGAGACATTTGCGCATTCAGTTGCACACCACTGCTCAGGTCATAAGTCAGGTGTTGGAAGATGTTGTACTCTTCCTTGCCTTCGGCCAATGGCCACTGCTGTGAATACGGGAAGAAGCAATTGCCGCCGGGCTGTGGAATACCGGACTGGTTGTTATGCGCCAGACCAAGATCCAGGCGTTCGTCATACACACCACAATCCGGATCGGGCAGGTTGTCACCTACCAAAGAGCCACCATGCGTACCGCCGATATTCGGCGTAGCACCGTCCAATTCCTTCCATACACCTGGGTTACCCGAGGTTGCCCAACCGTAGTCAGCACGTAGCAGACGAGGACGCTCATAGGTCATTAAAGGCGTAGTCCGGGCGTAATCTGCAGCGACTACCCAGTTGACACCATTGTTGAAGTTTCGGCCGAACAGTACGCCCAGCTTGTTATCTTCAAAAGAACCCGGATCATCCTGCTGATGGTAAGCGCGCACACGAATGCCATCAAAATCTTTCACAGGGATCAGGTTGACAACACCAGCTACCGCGTCAGAACCGTACAGTGCTGAACCACCGTCCAGTACAACTTCCAAACGGTCGATTGCGATTTCTGGCAACAAGGTATTAATACCGGCATCAACGGAACGCATACCGTCCATCAATGTCAGTGTTGAGTTTTCACCCAGACCACGCAGGTTGAACGTTGTGCCAACACTGGACTGTGAACCACTGCCGCCAGCATTTACGTTTGCAACTGTATTGGTGTTCTGTGTGTAGGTAAGGTCTCGAATATAGTTACCCATGCTTGGGGCACCTGATTCGAGAATGTCGGATTGTGTTACTGTGTCGACTGGGTTGTTTTGAGCGAAAGCACTGTTACGGATAAAGGAACCGGTAACAACCACTTCTTCCACTTCTGGGGTATCCTGCGCTGAGGCGATCACTGGCACGGCCATCGCACCTGCCAGGCAGGCACTGATCATACGGCGAAGGTATTGCTTCTTATTTGTTTGCATTACTCCCTCTCTCTAACTTTTCATTGTTTTTTAATCGGGACGAATCCGGGCATCTGACATCGTTTTTCGAATTTTGCAGAAACCGATCCGGTCGGAATCACCGAATTACTCCAGTTATTCCAGATTGCCACTATTACTGAAGAAACGCTAAAGTCCAATAGGCACAACGAAAAATCACAATTTGCGTAACATCTTTGTCACAACTTAAGGAGCAATAAAGTAGGTTTTGGGAAGGTAAATTTATGGAAAACACTAGAATAACCGAGGTTTTTCGTCGCGAAAAACATTCACTTCGTCGACATGAAGGCAAAATCATGACGAAGTTGTTACACCCCGTCACAATTCTCGGCAAGACTTTGACACAAATCGCATCAAAACCAGCCTTCTGACATATCAAGACACGTTCTATCCCCATCACCAAGCAAATCCAGCCAGGCGTCAACCTGGCTTAACTCACGACGAAAGAAATACTGACAGGCCTGACGTTTGCCAAGATAGAAGGCATCATCGCTGTTTTCGGGACATGCCAGGTATTGATCCGGCCAGATCCAGGCAACCACAACATGCCCAAACGCTTCCAGATACAATGTCGAATCTGACAGGGATTCCTCTGCATTCGGGTTGCGGAGCAACAGCTGTGTCACATCCTGCAGCCGAAACCAGATAGCATCCAGGCTGGCGGCAAACTCAGCGGTATCTGAGCGTTGCGCCGCTTTTGCGGTTGTCATCTGCAAACGACGCTGCAATGCCTGCATACCTGCACCACCGTGCTGCCGGACGCGCCGCCCAAGTAAATCCAGCCCCTGAATGCCGTGCGTGCCTTCATGAATCGGATTCAACCGATTATCCCGATAAAATTGCTCGACCTGATAATCGCGCGTATACCCGTAACCGCCATGAACCTGTATGGCCAGATCGTTGGCGGCAAGACACCACTGTGAAGGCCAGCTTTTAACGATTGGGGTCAGCAGATCCATTAATACATCTGCATCATCTTCATCGCATACGCCGGCACCCCGTTTCTCATCCAGTAACCGGGCACAATACAGCACCAGTGCGAGTCCGCCTTCGACATAACTTTTTTGCGCCAGCAACATGCGCTTGACATCGGTATGATCAATCAGGCGAACTGGCGGGCTTTGCGGATCCTTGTCGGTCAAGCGGCGCCCTTGAAACCGCTCTTTTGCATATTCCACCGCATGCAGATAGCCCGTGTAACCGAGCACCACAGCGCCCATGCCAACACCTACCCGCGCCTCATTCATCATGTGGAACATGCAGGCCAGCCCTTTATTGACCTCACCGACACAATACCCGACAGCACCTCCCTGCCCGCCTGGCTGAAACTTTCCCTCACCAAAGTTGAGCAAGGTGTTAGTGGTGCCCCGATAGCCCATCTTATGATTCAGACCGGCCAGGGCGACATCGTTGCGTTCTCCTCGAGTGCCGTCCTCATTAACAAGCCAGCGCGGCACGATAAAGAGTGAGATACCTTTAACCCCTGGCGGACTGCCTGGGACTTTGGCGAGAACCAGATGAACGATGTTCTCGGATAGTTCATGATCGCCAGCCGAAATCCACATTTTGTTGCCGTGCAAACGGTAAGTGCCATCACCCTGAGGTTCGGCACGGGCCCTGATATCGGCCAGCGATGACCCCGCCTGTGGCTCAGAGAGGCACATGGTACCGAAGAAGCGCCCCTCAAACATGGGTTTAACCCAGGTCTCAATCTGCGCCTTGCTGCCGTGAGCCAGCAACAGATTGGCATTGGCCATGGTTAAAAATGGATAAGCCGATGACCCGACATTCGCCGCTTTGAACCAGGCCATACAAGCCTTTTCCACCAGAGCAGGCAACTGCATGCCACCGTATTCATAATCTTGCGCGGCAGCAACGAGACCAGCCTCATTAAAAGCATCAATCGCCGTTTTGACCTCAGGAATCACCTGTACTTTCTCGCCATCGAATGTGGGCTCATTCAGGTCATTTTTGCGATTATGGTTGGCAAACAGATCATTCGCTATCTGAGCAGACAGATCCATTACCGCGTCAAAGGTTTCGCGGCTATGATCTGAAAAACGCGGATGGCTGGTTAACGCTTCGGCATCCAGCCATTCATACATCATGAAATCGAGATCACGACGATTGAGTATAAGCTGCTGACTCATTTATGGTATCCCTTCCTTATCCGTCCGGTTATTTTACGCCAGATCTGGTAACTGATATCCATCGCTATCCAGTTGCGCCCTGACGACCTTCTTATCCATCTTGCCAGTCGCCGTCAGCGGGATGCTTTCTACGAACAATACATCATCAGGCAATTGCCACTTGGCTAAACGGCTTTCGCAATGCGCTATCACAGATTCACGACTCAGGCTGGCACCCGGTTTAGTAATCACCAGTGCGACTGGCCGCTCATCCCATTTGGGGTGAGGCTGGGCGACCACGCAAGCCTGGGCAACGCCATCCATACCCGCAATGTGGTTTTCCAGGTCGACCGAAGAAATCCACTCGCCACCGGATTTAATCAGGTCTTTTGAGCGATCCGTAATAATGATGTAACCCTCAGGGTCAATTTTGGCAACATCACCGGTGATCAACCAACCATCATGAAATTTATCCGATTGCGGGTTATTAAAATATTCAGAGCAAATCCATGGCCCCTTGATGAGCAACTCACCAAAGGCTTTGCCATCATGCGGCAATGGCTGCCAGGAATCATCAAAGATTTCTATCTCCAGCCCAGGAATGGGTAACCCAGCCTTGGCCTGATTGACCGCCCGCTCCGCATCTGACATTTCCAGATGCTTACGCTTGCCGGTGCGGCGACTGATGGTCGCCAGCGGACTGGTCTCTGTCATCCCCCAGCCCTGAACCATCTCTATGCCCAGTTCATCCCAGTACCACTCAATCAATGACGGCGGTGGTGCTGAACCACCACAGGTCAGCCGGGACAGGCTCTTGAACTGATACTTGCCTGGTTCCGCCTCCATGATCCCTTTGATGCCCTGCCAGATCGTGGGTACCCCGGCGGAAATGGTGACATCACAATCCTGAATCAACCGGGCAAGATGCTCAGGCACCATGAAACGATGCGGATAGACTTGGCGCATCCCTAACGTGGTCGCAATCCAGGGTAATCCCCAGGCATTGGCATGGAAAAGCGGTACGATACCTAACAGTGTATCGGTCGCACTCAATCCCATGACGTCAGTCAAACCGATCGAAAGTGTATGCAGATAATTCGCCCGGTGTGTGTACATGACACCTTTGGGTCGACCGGTTGTCCCACTGGTATAACACAGCCCCATCGGTGAATTCTCATCAATCTCTGGCCAGGTGTATTTAACCGGTTTATCAGCGATGAAATCTTCGTAATCAATGACATTGGGCAAACTGGTAGACCAGTTCTCAAAGCCGGGCTCAGCTGCCACGACAATTGTCTGTACCGTGGGCATCTTGCCCGCCAGCTTTTCAAGCAATGGCAGGACATCAGCATCAACGATGATGACCTTATCTGCAGCATGATTAATGATGTATTCCAGATCAGGAGGAGGCAGACGCAAGTTCAGGGTATGAATAACGGCGCCCATGCATGCCACACCATGGTAGGCCTCCAGGTGTCTGGCACCGTTCCACATCAGCGTGGCAACGCGATCACCAAGCTCAACACCGGCATCGTTCAGTGCATGGGCCAGTTGATGTGCACGGTTCCTGGTCTCCAGCATGGTCTGACTGCGCACACCGGTTTCTGTTGCCGTCAGCACTTCGACTTCAGGTTGCAGATCAGCACCACGATCCATGAGACGGTGCATTAGTAAGGGAGTCTGTTGCATTGTCATTGTTATTGGCTCTCCTGACATCATTGCCATGATTTGCGCTCAAACGAGCGAGGTTCTCAGAAGCGTAAACCAGCTACACTACTTAGAGCAATAGATGATGAATGCATTCACCTTGCCAAAAAGGCAGTTCAGAGGGGAATAAAAATGACAATTAAAAAAGGGCTGAAATTCGATAAAATCAGCCCTTTACGGAAGGGTGAGCGGATAAATTACTGACGAGTGTATGTCGATTGCAGAAGAATCTCACCTGCTTCATTTTTTTGAATCATTTCAACCTTGGGGCTGGTTGGCCCGAACATCCAGTTAGCTGAAATATACACACGATTAAAAACCGGTGGCAAAGTCACGTAGCCACCTACCAGGTGTGTGGACTGTCCCATGCCGACACCATCCCACATGCAGGCTGCTTTACCACGAGACTCAACCCGATAATAACCATCACCAAACTTGGGTGCCGGAATATTGATTTCTGTGATAGTCATAACACAGTCGTCCCCGGCATCAGAATGATAGACACCTTCTATTTGCGCCAAAGAAACACCAGGTATCACAACTAATGCCGCGGCCAGACATGCCTTAACTAGTGATTGTTTTGCTGGAAACGATAATTTCATTTTATATACCTTCTTACTCAAACATCGTTTATTTAATGGGTGATGTAGAGTATTGACGATCAGCCGCCGGAGGGTATTGATTCATATCAAACCATTGACACGATAAAAAGAAAGGCCACCCTGGCAAACGCCAAGGTGGCCTTAAGGACTACCCATCAAGAGGAATTTTCAGGGTCTACTAACAAGAGGCACTTACGCACCTCACTATCAAGCGCGGGCTTCCGCCCGAACGCGTTGATCCAGTTGCTCCATCGCATAATGCGCGGAGAGAATTGCACTTTGCATCCAGGCAGCATGTCGTGTCACCTGGTCACCGATGAAGTAGTGGCGACCCGCAGGTTTGCGCAGCAATTCATAATTAAGCTCTTTCTCAGGTGTCATCTGCCCCCAGCGAGCAGAACAGCCCAGCATGTGATTCATGCGATGCCAGGCAATGGTAATCCCGTGCTCTGCCATGTCACGATATTCAGGGTGGACTTTCTCACCCGACGCCAGCATCGCTTCGATTCGCTGCTCCTGCGTCATACGGGTAAAGCCCATACCGCCGCCATAGTCATAGGCTGCCAGGACCACACCTTTAGGTTTCATCAAACCATGGAAGGGATACCAGATCTGGCGAATATCCTGATTGGTCCAGGTAATGCCACCATAAATATCCTGATCCTCCCAGAAACGGCGTTTCATCTGGAAAGCGCCTTTATAGGCTTCACCACGTCGAATGCCTTTCATGGCATTTATATAGTCATCCGGCAAGTTGTTATCGATACCCACCATCAGATGACTCGGAATACAGTTGAACACGTAATCCGCTTCAATTTTATGACGCTGTCCATTCTGATCATAGGCGATTTCTACGCGATCACCATGATCATGAACCCCAGCCACCATTGCATGATAGTGAATCTTGCCAGGCAGTTTACGGACAAAGCCCTTAATGATGTTGTCCATACCACCGACGGGTTGCATCAGCATCGGTGCGGTTTCGCCTTCATTTTCCAGGAAAGTCTGGCGCAGCATGAAAAAGTTCGCTTTAAGCAGATCACGAACATCAATCATCTCTTTCTGCACAGAATGATCCAGGTATCCGCCTGACAGGTAGCCTGCCCGGAAACTGCCGGAATACTTGCCTTCCGAACTCAGATCACCAAAAGCATTGATCACCTGCAGCATTTTCTCGGCTTCTTCATCCGTGAACGGCATATCCAGTTCGGCTTCTGTGAAACCTTTATGCATCAGCTCACCCATGAAACCTTTCAGGTTGGTGCTGATATCCAGGTTACGCATGGGTTTGCCACCGTTGAGATCGGGGTCATGTACCAATGCATGCTTATTCTCATTGATGAATATTTCCAGCTCAACACCAAGCTCACGGCAGTAATGCAGTACATGCTTGTGCTGGCTGGGAATACGCGCTGCACCACAGTTGAAGTACATGTGGGGTTCAGCGTCGAATTTACAGACTTGCGGATTGCCGATTTCATCAATCAGGTCACCGTTGCGAACGGTCATCACACGACCACCGCAGCGGTGCGAGGCTTCCAGTACTGTGACATCATAACCTGCCCGCGTCAGCTCGTAGGCTGTCGTCAAACCTGATATACCACCACCCAGAACAACAACCTTACGCTGTGTTCCGTTTAAAGACATTAAATTCGGGACCGTAGCGGCGCTGGCGCTCGGAATTAAGCCTAAGGCTCCACCAACCCCCATGACTGTTGCAGTGCCACCGGCCATGGCTATTAAGTTCAGAAATTCTCGACGTGATACAGGTTTCGACACGGAATGCTTCCTCTGACAATCTTTCTTATTACTAGGCATGCTGGACCTACCAAACTTGCCTGACTTCTAAAACACGCTTGCATTATGGCGCAGTACAATTCAAAAAGTCCTGCCCGAAATATACTTAAAACCTACCGAAGCCGGAAAACAGGCACTTCCAGCCGGTTTAACGGCCTCTGATCATGCATTGCCTGAACACGGTGACTAATGGCAGCGCCATACCATCTCGCACACACATGGCCGCACCACAAAGGTGCGCCAGTCTACAGCCGCACCATGACGGCGCACTTGAGAAAAACGGTAATCACTGCTGAGCAGTAAAGTGTATATAACACTGAAAACTTAATCACATGATTTACAGACATTAACGACTTTTTCGTAGCCATATTAAGACATTTCATCACTTTCCCCCACCCTGTTTGCGATATCCAGGCCTGAAGCCTGACGATGGCCTCCAAATTGCATTGCTACACTGCATGAACGCAAAGTCGCTACAAGATCAGAACAGAACACCAACAATTGTAGCGACAAAGGGACATGTCTTATCGCTGTTTTCGAGCTATTCAAGACCAAACAGAGCTGGTAATAAAATCACCGTTATTGACCTTAAACAATTTATCACCAGCCGTGACATGTAAGATCTTGACGAATGAAGCAATTTTTGATTGCATTACAGGAAAAATAGAAGAAATAAAATGACCAAATCACGCTTGATTACCAATCATTCGTATCAATCGATACGCATCGGCGACTGGGAAGTGTCGCCGGGAACTTGTACGGTCTCCAGAATTGCAAGCCAGGATCAGCAGGCCAGTGAACCGCTGATCGAGAATAAGGTCACACCACGCAGCATGGATGTGTTGCGAATGCTGATTGATAGCGCGGGCAAGGTTGTAAGTCCGGGAGAATTCCTGGAAGCCATCTGGCAATCCCCTATCGCTACCGACCATGCGGTGCATAAGGCGATTGCAGAGTTACGTCATGCCCTGGAAGATCGTGCCAGCAAACCGCAATATATCAAGACCATACCCAAGCGTGGCTATACCCTGATAGCAGAAGTCTCTGAAATAAAACAAGAAACTGCCGATGACTCGACCAGCAGCACATCGTCGACTGCACAATCTCAACCAGTGGCAGATGTCAGCAAAGCGACTGGGGGCTCGCAAAAATCTCTAGCGGAACATGAGACAGCCTCGGCCCAGCCAGCAGCCAAAGCCATCAGCACGCCCAATGATGGAAAGCGTAAACCAGCCCGATTCAGTGTTTTTAACCGCCTGCTCGCCGCCGCTGCATTGATCGCAGTGGTCATTGCTGCACCTATTCTCGTCGAAAACCCGGATGCCACGCCTGAAGCAGAGGGCATTGTTAACCTGGTAGTACTGCCCTTCTCCTCGCGTGATTTCAGTGACGAAAACCAGATTCTGGCAGATGGCATTCGTGAGGCATTGACGCACGGACTGTCCAAGCTAAACCAGATCCAGGTCATGTCTCCGCCACGCCAACCTGAATTGATGAACGCTTCACTGCAAACCGACAGCAACTATCTGCGTCAGGCAGATCATATCCTGCAAGGCAGTGTCATGACAGCCGATGACCACATACGCGTTATCGTGCAACTGGTTCGTGCTGATGATGGCCTTCGTGAATACTCTGATCAGTTTGACCTGCCAATGGACGACATCTTCGCCGTTCAGGATCAAATTGTAGAGAATGTGGTCAATGCTCTGCGTGTTTATCTTAACGATAGTGAACGCCGCGAAATGCAGGATTGGGGCACTACCAATCCACTGGCTTATGAGCGTTTCCTGCGCGGTGAATTCTATTATAACCAGTTCAACCCGGCCGACTGGCAGCGTGCTATTGATTATTTTGAAGCGGCCACCGAGCTCGATCCTAATTTCATGAATGCCTACCACGGCATGGCACGGGCGGCCAACAACCTGGCTGTCTACAGCGGCGCAGATCGCATAGAAGAGCTCTTTCAGGTCGTTCTGAATGTGCACCGCGAGATATCGCGAATTGACCCGGAGAGCCCAATACTGGATTCCATTCATGCGATTAAATTGCGGATGCGAGGCTCCAGTTACATCCAGCAAGAAGTGCAATTGCAAGAACAGATCCTGTCAGGTCACCCCCCTCAATTTGCCATGGCTCACTATGCCCTGATGCTCATCGGTGCCCGAATGTATGAAGAAGCGATTCAGTTCCTGGATAAAGCATCAGAAGCCGGCCCGTATGCCCTGTCACCTGATGAGATCTGGAGTTATAGACACAATGTGCTGATGCCATACGAGTCAATCATTGCCAGAAAGGAACAACTGCAGCAACGCCCCTACCATGTATCATACCTGGGAACCGTCGCCATTAATCTGGCACTGCTCGGTGATTTTCGCCAATCGCAGATCTACCTCAATCAGCAACAGGAAGTTGATGAAGAAGGCATTCTGGCCCACTACTCGGAAAACCTGATTGAATACCTTGGCGGCAACCTTCAACCTGGCACAACCCCGTATCAGGACGCCTTATCTGATAATCCCGACAAATTCTTTAACAACGGTGCCCTCGCTTTTATGCTTGGCGATATGGAAAATGGTGTTAAATACTGGCAGAACCTGCAACCTGTTCACTTGCGCCGCCTCTTTAACGTGACACACAGCGCCGAACGTTTTTTCCCTGACCATGTCGTCGAATCTCCAGCCTATCAACAGGTGCTTGAGGACCTTGGGGCTGGCCACTCCTGGCAGCGTCGTCTGATGGAAGGCGTAATTTCCATGCAATCTATCACCGGCGTAGCACTGAGTCGCAAATCCCGTCAGGCTTATGATTCAGACACCATGATGACCCGCAACAACCTGTGGTCAGAGCAGGAATGGTCTGAATATCAGCGTCTGGTCCAGGAGCGTCTGACACAGACTTCCACCCTGAATGCTGCCCGCGTTCACTAATACGCTATTTTTCGCTAAAGCCTTGCCATTCCTGAGCTCAAGAGCCTTTTAGTAGGTATTGAGAAGGTTTTGGGGAGGACTTTGCGTGCCCCCAGGATAATAATTATATTCGCCGCTGACTTAAATAAATAAGAATCAGATAGCGGCAGGCTCTTAATCGGTTCACGAACAAGATGCACTTACTACAAAAAAGGAAAAATCGATGAACAAGTCACTAAAACTCTGCACACTCTCATCTACGTTGGTGTTGCTGGGGTCCATGACAGCAGGAGCACCTGCTGCATTTGCTCAGCAAGACTCTCCTGAACTTGAAGAAGTGGTTGTAACTGGTTCGCGTGGCGCCCCACGTACTGCGCTTGAATCAGCAGCTCCTGTCGATGTGTTCTCTGCCCAGGATTTCCAGGATCAGGGCACAGCCGACATGAACGATCTGCTTCGTAACCTGGTGCCCAGTTTCAACGTTGACGTCCAGGACATCAACGACTCCAACTCTCTGGTCCGCCCTGCAACATTGCGCGGCCTGCCAGCTGACGACACGCTGGTTCTGATTAACGGCAAGCGACGTCACCGGTCAGCGGCTATCCAGTTTGGCCGCCAGGGCACCCACTTCCCTGATATTGCCCAGATTCCACCAATTGCCCTGCAACAAGTGGAAGTTTTGCGTGACGGTGCTTCTGCACAATACGGTTCTGATGCCATTGCCGGTGTGATCAACTTCCGGCTGAAAGAAAATGCGGAAGGTGCCACATTTGAAGCCAAGCATGGTCGCCTGACCCGTACTGACGACGGTATGTTGAACTATTATGCAGGTAACGTTGGCCTGCCCCTTGGCGACAATGGGTTTGCCAGCCTGAGCTTTGACTACACCGATCAGCGCAAAAGCGACCGCGCCATTCAGCGTGCTGACGCCCAGGCTCTGATTGATGCGGGTAACGTTGCTGTTGCCGTGCCTGCACAACGACAAGGTTTGCCTGACACTGAGCTGATGAACTTCTTTGTCAACGCCGCGGTTGACCTGAGCCCGGATCAGGAGCTCTACTCTTTTGGTGGATACAGCGAGAAAGAAGTCTTCCTGGGCTTCTTCTTCCGTAACCCGGAAAACCGTGGTGGTGTCTTCACTTCCGGCAGCAACCAACTGTTTGCTGACCTGACGCCTAATGACAACAATGACTGCCCGGTTATCCCGCGCGGCATTAACCCGAATAACCAGGTAACCAGTTCTTTGGCTGCGCGCGATGCATCCATGGCTGACCCGAACTGTTTCTCATTCAATGAATGGTTCCCAGGTGGATATACTCCTGAGTTTGGTGGTGCCAATACGGATGTCTCAAACGTAACAGGTATCCGTGGCGAACTTGATGATGGCACTTCGTATGATGTCAGTATCGGTAACGGCTTCTCCGAGATGACATACTACATCTTCAATACAACTAACCCGTCAATGGGTCCCGAGTCGCCAACCAGCTTTGAACCTGGCATCTACACCACAATCGAGAACAACCTGAACATCGATCTGGTGAAAGGGTTCGATGTTGGCTTGTACTCTGACCTGAACGTCGCATACGGTGTTGAATGGCGTCGTGAGATCTTCAAGGTGCGCTCTGAAGATCAGGACTCCTGGCGCATTGGCCCTTACGCAGACCAGGGCTTCGGCGTAGGTTCTGACGGTTTCCAGGGCTTTGGCCCTGACCAGGTCGGCTCCTGGGATCGTAAAAACTGGGCATTCTATGTGGATCTGGAAAGCGATGTCACAGATCGACTGTTACTGGGTGCTGCACTGCGTTATGAAGATTTCTACAACACCTTCGGTGATACCACCAACGGCAAGCTGAGTATGCGTTACCGCCTCACTGACACCATGAATATCCGTGGTACCGTCAGCACCGGTTTCCGTGCACCTTCTCCTGGCCAGGCCAACATCTCCAACATCTCTACCGGTGTTGTGGATTCCATCCCGGTTAACCAGGGCCAGATTCCTCCGACCAACCCGATTTCTCAACGCTTTGGCGGTGAGGAGCTGGGCCCAGAGGATGCAACCAACTACAGCCTGGGTTGGACAGCTGAAATCGGCGGCCTCGACTTGTCTGTCGACTACTTCCGCATTGAAATTGATGACCGTATCCTGAACTCTGCGACATTCGACATTACACCTGAAATCGCTCAGGAACTGGAAGATTCAGGTGTCTCTGGCGCACGCAGTATCGTATCGTTCAACTACTACACCAACGACATGTCAACCGTGAACGAAGGTGTGGAAGTTGTGGGTTCATGGGACATGGACTGGGATAACGGCGGCAACACAGCCTTTAACGCATCCTGGGCCTACCAGAAGCAGGAACTGACAGACTTTACTCCTGGTCTGCTGACCCGTGCTAACGTGGCAGACCTGGAAGATGGTATTCCTCGTAACCGTATCAACCTGCGCACGACCCACACTCTGATGGACTGGCGCTTCACGCTGCAGGCGAACTACTATGATGAGTACTTCTCCGTACCAAGCAGTGACGACCCAAGTCGTGACTACTGGGTTGGTGACAAGACTATTTTCTCTGGTGAAATTGCCTATACCTACAATGATAGCTACACCTTCATTCTGGGTGCAGACAACCTGTTTGACACTATGCCAGAGAGAGTACGTGAGGTTGATACATTCGCATCAACCAGTAACGAGTACCTGACCTCAGGTGCATTCAGCCCGAACGGTCGCTTCGTTTATGGCCGGGTACAAATGAACTTCTAAGGCAAATGAGCTAGGGAGAGCGGGGTTTACCCCGCTCTCTTCAGCCAAAGATCAAGGAACCTTGGTACTATGATCAAGAAAAAAACAGGATTCTGGTTGCAGGTAGCGTTAGCCACCGCCGTTTGTGCTTCCACACAGGCAGCAGAGATTGATAATGTCGAAGTATCCGACAGATTCTGCCTGACCTGCCATGGCACAGATGGGCAAGGCAATATTGGTATCGACGCGCCCAGACTTGCCGGAATGGAGCCCTGGTATTTGAGACGTCAACTGGAGTTGTTTCGTGATGGTTTACGAGGCACGCACCCGGAAGACTTAACCGGTCAGGAAATGCAGCCGATGGCTGAAATACTTTCCGACGAAAGTATCGATGATATCGTTGACTGGGTCGGCACCTGGGAATACCAGCCTGCCGAAATCACCCTCACTGACGGTGATGCCGAGCGAGGCAGAACACTGTATCAAACCTGTGCCAGCTGTCATGGGGCACAAGGTCAAGGTAACGAAGGGATGGGTGCGCCCGCCCTGGCAGGACAGAATGACTGGTACCTGCTAACTCAATTAAAGAATTTTAAAGCTGGCTATCGTGGTTATGAAAGACAGGATCAGTACGGCTCACAAATGCGCATGATGGCGCAGGCAATACCGAACGAGCAGGCAATGAAAGACCTCGTCGCCTACATCAACACCCTGGGTCGTCCGGCACAATCAAATGAGGAGAATGAAGATATGGGAATCACTTCACGAGTAGGCCAGGCAGCAGCTTCAGTCGCCCTGGCTGGCAGCATGGCAATGGCATCCACTCAGGCCAGTGCACAGGACGTTATCATTCACCCAAACTCAGGCACCTTCCCTATCGCTAATGCAGTTGAAGTCGGTCCGGAAGCATCCATTATTTTCCATAGCGGTGTTACACCGTCACCAGCAAACCCAAACGCTGAGCGTGGCACACCCGCTTACTATGGTGATACCGAGACACAGGCACTGAGTGTTTTCACCAAAATGAAGGCTGACCTGGAAGCCAAAGGGCTGTCCATGGGCGATGTGGTAAAAATGACCGTATTTCTGGTGGGTGACCCTGCTCTTGACGGTCAAATGGACTTCTCAGGCTTCATGAATGCTTATACCCAGTTCTGGGGAACCGACGAGCAGCCTAACCTGCCTGCTCGTTCTGCTGTTCAGGTGGCCGGCCTGGTTGCACCTTTGATGTTTGTCGAAGTTGAAGTCATCACGGCGAAACGCCGCTAATTACTGACTATTTCAAACGAGCAAAACCGGCCATCAGCCTCCCTCTCTCGACTGATGGCCGGTGAACGCTCAGACCCGAACAACCGTTCTACGAAAAATGACTTTTGTCCATTGCCAACCTATGTAATTTATCTCATAATCCCTACAGTTGAACGTACTCATATTAATTATAAAAACTGAAGAACGCTCATGCCACAAGCCGATATTGCACAGGACCTGAAGGATTACCTCAGCCAGTCCGCGACTATTACGACAGATGCGCAGTTGCGCAATTACGTTAAAACCACCAGCCGTACGTTAGCAGCTGAAGGTTATCCTATACGTGTCGGTCTTGACGAAGCCCACGCCTACATCGGCCAGGAAGTCGGCATTACCAAATGGTTCCCCATCACACAAAAACGCGTTAACCGCTTTGCCGAATCGATCGGCGACTATCAGTTTCTGCATATTGATCAAGAGCGCACAACACGTGAGACGTGCTACTCCGGTACTATTGCACATGGCATGCTTACCATGTCCCTGCTGCCAACATTTGCAACCTATGCCCCTGAAAATTCGCGGCACCCAACAATGCATCATTTATGGCATGGACCGGGTTCGGTATTTAAACCCGGTACCCATCGGCGCCCGTATTCGTGGCCGGTTTACGCTGCTCAGTGCGGAAGAGCGCAACCCACACGAAATCTTAATGCGACATGCAGCAACTATTGAAATTGAAGGCCAGGAAAAGCCAGCACTGATTGCTGACTGGATCGTGCTGACAACACTTTAGCTTGCAGAATGCCTACTGCTGAGGAGTTCTAGCAAAATGCATCCGCACGAGCCCGCTCCCAGTCTTTGAGATAGCTCTCCGGTACGGCTTTGTTTAGTAGTGCTCCTGGCGGTATCGGGACATAAATTTCATTGAAGTCCTTCAATCCTGATTCTGTTCGCTGATATAAATCGCTTGGCCCCAGATCGTCAGGATTGTCATATCCGAGCGCCCCACATAGCTCAAGAAACACATTGACCGTCGCTTGATGGTAGTTTCGAACACGCTGAGCGCGCAGGTCCACATTTATTGCCTTGGCACGCGCCGGATCCTGGGTTGCCACGCCTGTCGGACACTTATTGGTATTACAGGATTTTGACTGGATGCAGCCTAATGCCAGCATCATTGCCCGGGCAGAGTTGACGACATCTGCACCAAGCGCAACTTTGGACAGAAGATCAAAGCCGCTGGCTGATTTACCCGCCGATATTAACCGAATCCTGTCTCTTAGCCCGGCACCTATCAGAACCTGTTCCACGAAATAACCGGCTTCAATACATGGCATCCCCAAACGATTGGAGAACTCTACCGGTGCCGCGCCAGTGCCCCCTTCGGCACCATCAATGGTGATAAAGTCCGGGGTAATGCCGGTTTCCAACATCGCTTTAACGATGCCCATAAACTCTGATTTACGCCCGATACACAGTTTAAAGCCTATTGGCTTTCCATCAGACAGCTGCCGCAACTGACTGATAAAGGACATTAAACCCAACGGGGTTGAAAACTCAGGGTGGTTTGCCGGTGAGTAAACGGTTTTACCCACCTCTACCAGTCTGATACGGGCAATTTCTTCGCTGACCTTGGCTCCTGGCAGTACACCTCCATGCGACGGTTTGGCACCCTGAGACAGCTTAATCTCAATCATTTTCACCTGTGCCAAAGAGGCAGCTTCACGGAAAGCATCCGGATTAAAACGCCCCTCCGGCGTGCGGCAGCCAAAATACCCAGTTCCCAGTTGCCAGACTAGATCACCGCCATGGCTTTGGTGGTAAGGACTGATCCCGCCCTCACCTGTATTGTGATAAAACCCGCCTTCTGCAGCCGCTTTATTTAAGGCACTGATCGCATTATTGCTTAATGCGCCAAAACTCATGCCGGATACATTTAATAAGGAAGCGCTGTACGGCTGTCTGCAATCAGGACCGCCGATCAAGACCCGGGTCTTGTCCGGATCCACATGTTTGGCATTTAACGAATGAAACAGGCATAAGTAACCCTCAGCAGTGATATCACGCTCTGTACCAAAAGGCATCGTGTCATCTATTTTCTTGGCACGCCGGTAGATAAGATCACGTGTTTCACGGTTGAATGGCCTTTCCTCCAGGTTATCCGCAATAAAGTATTGCCGTATTTCCGGGCGGAAGTGCTCAAACAGAAAACGGATATTGGCAAATACCGGATAGTTTTTACGAAGATTGCTATCTGCAATAAACTGATCGAACAGCCCCACCAGGGTAAACAGCAGAACCAGTAGCAAAACGCTGAGTAATCCAGGGTGTTGCAGCGCAAGAGGGTACCAGACGCCATCTGTGGCACTGTGCATGGCGAACGTACTTAGCGGCAAGGCAATGACGACGAAAATCCAGTAAAACCTGACAGCTGGCGTCATATGCTGGCGAAACTCCTTTATTGACTTAAATTATCGGTTCACACTGAATTAACGGCAAAGCCTGGTTTTCGCTTCTTCATACTCCGAGCGAAACCGGGCGATAAGCTCTGCTGCCGGAACCACTTCACGAATCGATCCCACTCCTTGCCCGCAGCCCCAAATATCTCGCCAGGCACGCTTTTCACCGCCTCCACCAAAATTCATCTTGCTGGGGTCAGCCTCTGGCAGGTTATCCGGATCCATACCGGCATTCTCGATACTGCCTTTCAGGTAATTGCCGTGCACACCGGTGTAGAAGTTGCTGTAGACAATATCATCAGAATTACTGGCGACTATCATTTGTTTATATTCATCCACGGCTCTAGCTTCATCCGTGGCGATGAAGGGTGAGCCGATATAAGCCAGGTCAGCCCCCATGGCCTGAGCGGCCAGAATGGCTCCGCCAGAGGCTATGGACCCTGACAGCAGCAATGGCCCGTCGAACCACTCTCTGACCTCCTGCACCATTGCAAAAGGGCTTTTGACACTGGCATGACCACCAGCACCTGCAGCCACACAAATCAGGCCGTCAGCACCTTTTTCAATCGCCTTGTGAGCAAAGCGGTTGTTGATGACATCATGCAAAACTATGCCTCCCCAGCCTTGCACGGCTTTATTCACATCCTCGCGGGCACCCAGACTGGTGATCACGATTGGCACCTTATACTTCTCACACAGCGCCATATCATGTTCCAGGCGGTCATTGCTGCGATGCACTATCTGGTTGATCGCAAACGGCGCCGCAGGTCGGTCCGGGTGTTTGGCATTATGTGCAGCCAGCGCCTCAGTAATTTCCGCCAGCCAGTCTTCTAACTGCTCGGCTGGCCTGGCGTTAAGCGCCGGCATCGAGCCCACGACACCAGAAGTGCATTGCGCGATCACCAGTTTCGGATTACTGATAATGAATAATGGTGCCCCGACAACCGGAAATGGCAGGTTGGCAAGGACAGGCGGTAATTTGGACATGCTGCTTCTCCCTATATATGGCGTCTCGCCAGCTTATATTCCTTCAAAACCTTCCAGTACGACCTTACCCCGGGTATGCTCGGTTTTCATAGCCGTATGCGCCCGTTCCAGGTTGTCAGCGGTAATCGCGCCATAGTGCTCACCCAGGGTAGTACGCAATTTACCTGCATCGACCAGCTCCGCCACCTTGCTCAACAACTCATGTTGCTTTTGCATGTCATCGGTTTTGAACATGGCGCGGGTAAACATGAATTCCCAGTGCAAGGAGAGGCATTTCTGTTTCATCAACTTAATATCGAGCGGCTCGGAAGGATCATCAATCAGCACCAAACGACCTTGAGGTTTCAACATCTGGATCAGATTTTCATAATGCTCGCCGGTCCGGTTAGCTGAAGCCACATCAGTCACATTATCGATGCCATCGAGGGCCTCCAGTTGCGGTGCTAACGGTTCACGATGGTCAAGAACATGGTGCGCACCCAGGGATTTGACCCACTGGCGGCTTTCTTCCCGTGAGGCCGTCGCCACAATCGTAGCCGAAGTCAGTTGGCGCAGCAGCTGAACCAGCATGGAGCCAACACCACCACCCGCGCCCAGGACAAGCACGCGCCTGTCGCTCGCCTCATCGCCAAAAGGCACCTGAAGCCGATCAAACAGCATTTCCCAGGCAGTAATGGTTGTCAGCGGCATGGCCGCCGCTTCCGCATTATTAAGGGTGTCGGGTGCTTTAGCACAGATACGCTCATCAACACACTGGAACTGGGCATTGCAGCCACTGCGACTGACATCGCCGGCATACCAGACTCGGTCTCCAACGTTAAAGAGAGAAACCTCACTTCCCACAGCTTTAACAGTACCGACAGCATCCCAGCCCAGCACTTTGGGTTGGCCCTCAGGCGGAGTCACACGCGAACGTATCTTGGTGTCCACCGGGTTTACGGCGATAGCTGATACTTCTACCAGAATATCCCGTGCCTCTGGCACTGGCGTATCGCATTCAAATTGATAAAGATTTCCTGTTGTATAACCTATTGCCTGCATAACAATTCCATCTGAATAAGTGAAACGATGCCAGCAGTATACTGTAGATTTTCGTTGTCGTCAGACGGGAAGGCCATCATTCCACATATCGCAGCCGACCACTGCCTGGCGCTGCTCACCCGGCAGCCGAAAACTCGGCCGGGGACGGTCAGAACAGTATAGATTCGATGGCAGACGACCACAGCACTTAGGGCCCCGCTCGGCGGGCGAAAACTCAGCCTGTGGCTTCAAACAGTCCGCCCGCTTTTTCGAACGAGGCCCTAAGTGCTAAACGTGGTCTTAGTGTCTGCCATCGAATCTATACTGTTCTGACCTTGTGGTGTACCGGCTGTTTGGCGGGCAATAAAAAACGGCCGCATTGGGCGGCCGTTTTTGGTGCAACAATCTGGAACTGAGCAGGGGGAGTTAGTTGCCCTGGATCAGTTTGTCTTCAGCGCGTCCAATCGGGATTTGCCGGGGCTTCATGGCTTCTGGTACTTCGCGTTCCAGTTCGATGTGCAGCAGGCCATTTTCCATTTGCGCATCAGTCACTTTCACATGATCGGCGAGTTGGAAAACGCGCTCAAAGTTTCTGGCAGCGATACCCTGGTGCAGATAAGTCCGGGACTTGTCATCCGCCTGCTTCTTCCCTGTCACCTTCAGTGTTTGCTGCTCAGACTGAATACTCAGTTCATCTTCAGTGAACCCTGCCACGGCCATGGTAATCCGGTACTGGTCTTTATCCAGGCGCTCAATATTGTAGGGCGGGTAACTGGGCTGGCTCTGTTCTCGTTGAACAATGGAGTCCAGAAGTTGGCTTAAATGGTCGAAACCAACAGTTGAACGGTACAGTGGTGCAAAATCTAACGTTCGCATATTCATATCCTCATCGAGCAATATAAATGTTAATTAACTACCTATCTTTATCTTGCCTGTGACCACCATCGAACTTAAGTCCTTGCGGTCCAGCAAGTAGATCAGGCAGGCGAGTTATCACCATGATAACTCTGGAGGAGACCCCTACCGGGCATCGCCTCTTAATAACAAAGATGGGGTAGCAAAAATCTATTTCAAGGCTTTCGTATAATTTTTTTTGATTCTGTCCTGCAAACTGTATTGGCAACAGCTATAACTTCAATGTGACCAGGGATCGGTTACTTATCTGTCAGGGAGGACGGACCCCAGGCGCCAGAAAACTTGCTTCCTGTTGGTGCCTGGCTGTTTGCGGGGGCTGCTACGGCAGTCCCCGCATTTTTGGGATGTGGGTTGATATAAAATTTTACAGGTTGACAAATCTGTTGCGAAAGCAAGATTTCAACTAAATGTAACAAACGTTCTGCTAGTACTCAGTCAATGGTATTATACATACAATATTGTTTGTAACTTATTGACTATTATGCCCCGACGAACCAAAGCAGAAGCACTTGAAACCCGAAACACGATCCTTGACGCTGCCATTGATGTATTTTTTGAAAAAGGTGTCAACAGCTCTTCACTGAACGACATAGCCCGACAGGCAAACGTTACCCGGGGTGCCATTTACTGGCATTTCAAGAATAAATTACATATTTTCTCAGCACTTCATGATCAGCTTCACTCCTACCTTGCTGATACCATATTCAAAGATTTACAGAACGACCACCCACACCCATTACTTCAGCTGGAGCGTCTATGTACCGAATTGTTAGTCGAACTTCAGCATGATCAGAACCGATTCAAAGCGCTAAGCATTGTGTATTTACGCTGTGATTATTCAGGGGAAATGGGGCAATTTCTGGAACAGCAGAATGTAAACCGGCAAAGAACAATCAACCTGTTCTCAAGTTATTTTAAACGTGCCAAACTCCACGGCCACCTGCCTAATGACATTAACCCACAGACGCTTAGCGCCGCTCTGCTGGCTTACATCAGCGGTATTGTTATTGAGTTCATACGATCCCATCCTGCCATTGACCTGGACACTGAAGGTGCTGGGTTCATGCGACTGTTTTTCCGTAATATGGGTTAAGGGTATATACTTCGGACATGACTAACCGCGAGTAGCGTTATGCGTCATGTTCAGCGAATACTCTGAAGCGCCTGTATCTCGCGCGGCAAGAAAGCGCGTGGTAATCGCAATACTGCTGTCCTTGCTGCTCCATACCGGTGCTGCAGGCAGTGCAGGCGTGGTTTATTGGTTGGCAAAAAGCACGCCAGAGCTGAACACAACACTTTCCCTGATAGTCCCAGCTACCAACCAGCAGCTCACAACATCAGCAACGGTCATTCAGTCAGAATCCAGTGAGCAACCCAAACAGCGCCCTCTCATATCACCCCAGGGCACACCTCAAACGAAAACTGTCAGTCAAATCCGAGAGAGAGACAGTCAGATTGCAATTACCTCCAATACAATCGAATCACTCCCAACACCTGAACCAATTGAACTACCTGAACCAATTGAACTACCTGAACCAATTGAACTACCTGAACCAATTGAATCCACTGTAGCAACTGAAACAACTGAAGCAACTGACAACGCAACGACAAGCAACACCGTCAGAGCCGCCAGCACTCTTGAACATATGCTGGTGCAGAATATTATCGCTACCGCATCGCAGGAGAATACGGCCATAGAGGTCACAGAAACAGTAAGCTCCCCCACTCCATCCTCTGACAGCAGCACCGTCACCCGCCCTCTTTCTGCGGCAATGCAACTCCCCCGCCATACTGTCCGCCTGGAGACCGAGATTGATGGCAAACGGGTTTATAGTCATGCCATCATCAAAGAAAAAGCTTTTTCGACCTATGCACATTTCATTGATCGTTGGGACAATGATGTCTACCTATCCAAAGATCAGATCATTGGAGATTTTCATGTTAATTCCCGCATAAAACTGGCCAGCTCATTCAATGAACAACCCACAATTCATGGTCGCTTGACGATTGGTGTGAATCAGTTTTTAACGCGTGAGTTCCAGAATCAGAATGCATTTCTCCAGGGAGTACAAAGTGGCGTTGGTATGATTCCTATGGATCGGGAACCGCTACTGTCTATGCTCGCTGACATCCGCCAGAATGAAACCCGTATGCATTATTTTCAGGGAGATACTGTTCTTCAGTTTCAACGCGATGGTTCGGTGAAATGGCAATCAATAGATGATGAAACTGTAGCAGGGCTAATTGCCGCCAGTGAGCAACCACAGGTGATCATTAATGAAGGGCGAAACCGTTTTGAGCTTAGCGGTGAAATCAACGGGCATTTTCTGGTTTATTCGCCGCACCAGATACTGATCACCGGCTCACTCAATTATGTTAACCCCACCGTTGGCGAACTAACCAAAAGCAGTCCGCTGTTGGGGCTTGTCAGCAGGCGCTCTGTTGAAGTTGCCTCCCGTTTTACGACCGGATCCGGAAATCTTAGGATTGATGCTGCCATTTACGCTGCACGCCGGTTCAGTGTCCGGCGCTTTGATGACATGCACCAGGGAATACTGCATATTTACGGCAGCCTGGCGGCGGGCAGTATTTCAGCAACAGAGCCTCGCTTCTCCACACGCATTGAAAAAGACCCGCGACTGGACAGCATTCGCCCTCCGGGTTTCCCTTTAACCGGGCAGACTGTTCTGGCTGAATGGGATGGCGTCTGGCTGGAGCAGCCAACACAATAATCACTAGCGGAAATACGATTCAACTTCCTGATAGCGTGCTTCGCAGCGGCCAGGCTCAGGCAGTTGCAGGCAATTCTGCAACCAGACCCAGGCCTGATCACGCAATTCCTGCTGCCATAGCGTGGCAAACTGATTCAGGTAGGCTGACTCCATATTTTGTTCGAATACGGCCCGATTCGGCGACTGAGGTGCCCAGTCCAGGTATTCCCTGGCAACATTGATGGCTTCAGCCCACTGTTCCTGTTGCCAGTGGTGTGTAGCCCAGGCAGCATGAAATTGATCCAGCGATTGATGACATACCACTGTCTGCAGACAATGCTCCTCAGCCTTTTCTGACAGTATGGGTGGCAAAGGCGCGAATACAGACTTCTCAGTCATACCCTGGATAACATCGCTAACCGCAATCGTGGCATCAAGCCGGATACTTTCATACTCACGCTGATCCGGGTCGAGTGTTCGCAACACACTGTCTGAGAGTTGCAAAGCCGCGATCCAGCGCTCTTGCCTTTCACCCTCACGCTCCCCTGGTGTTTCTGCTCCTGCTGCCAGCCATTGCGCCCTGGCAGCCTGCAGCAATAACAAGGGAATGCGCTGGTTATCATTCAAAGCTGCAGCGCCTGCCATGTCATCCTCAAATCTCTCTAGCACAGGCTCAATCAACCCCAATAGTTGCCAGCGCAAAGCCGGGTTGTTACTACGTCGCAAATAGTCACTTTCCTGATAGTAATAAACTAGCCTGTTCTGCTGGGCATCCAGGTTATCAGGCTGCATGGCTCCACGTATTTCTGCGATTCGCAAACGCATGGGGTAACTGGCACGTGAAGGACTAAGGTGCTGATTCCACATATTTTCCAGCCCCAGTGCCAGCGCAGATACCGAGCGACGCTGCTGATAATCTTCGAAGCTGGGCACATCAAGACCGCGCTCTTCAAACCAGCCTTCTGCCTGCCTGGCAAAGAAGCGCTCATCACGAACGACAGCAAAACCATCCTCAGATGTGGTCTCCACATCCAGTGTCGTACCGTCGGCGAGTTCAACTTCAACAAATGCATGACTTGGCATTAACACGCCTCGTACCTGCAGGCCGAGTTCACGTGCCAGTGCCATATAAATCAATGCCGAGCTGATGCAGTTATAAGTCCCTGTCTCCAAAACCCCACTGACCGTACTTTGTGCTTCATCGTATTGCTGGAAGAGATCTTCATGTAATGCCAATAAAAGCGCAGCTCCACGTTCCTCCTCATGCTGTAGATGACGCAGATCGTCATGAGCAGCCAGGAATTGCCAGGCGCGTGCGGACAACTTAGTGGCTTTTTCTGCACTACGCACATTGCCGGACGCCAATAAATACAGTTGCAGCAACTGGTTTGCCGTCAATTCAGCATCTACTGCTTCACGAACTGTGCTAATCAGGCTGGTTTCAAACGTGCTTAACGGTGTCCACAAAGCCGACGCGATGGCTGTATTGTCACCATACCCCTGTCGGTCAAAGTCACGTTCTTCAAACTGCTCTGCCCAGGCCGTATTTGTCGGGATCGGTGTTTGAGCCGACGCCGACATGGCTAGCGTGATTCCGATAGCAGCTGACAACAAGCGAGTGATCATAATGCTTCTCAGAAAGTAACCTTAATTTTGGCAGCAACCCGTTTCGCTTTTTCGACGGCACCTTCAATCGTGTCGGCTCTGGCCAGTGCAACACCCAGGCGACGACTGCCATCAATTTCCGGCTTGCCGAATAAACGCAGCGATGTATCCGCTTCATTCAATGCCTCACTGACATGGTGAAACTGCATCGCTGTTGATTTACCTTCAGGCAGCAAAACGGCTGACGCGGCAGGACCAAACTGACGGATTAACGGTACGGACAGACCCAGTATCGCCCTGACATGCAGGGCAAACTCAGACAGATCCTGCGAGATTAACGTCACCAGGCCAGTATCATGGGGCCTGGGTGAAACTTCACTGAAGTAAACCCTGTCCCCTTTGATAAACAACTCCACGCCAAACACGCCCCATCCTCCCAGCGCTTCAGTCACAGCACAGGCGATATCCTCGGCACGCTGCCGCGCTGTTGCTGTCATCGGCTGGGGCTGCCAGGATTCACGGTAATCCCCTTTTTCCTGGCGATGGCCAATCGGTTCGCAGAAGCTGGTGCCATTTTTATGGCGTACTGTCAGCAGGGTAATCTCATAATCAAAGTCGACAAACCCTTCGACAATGACTTTACCTTCACCACTACGTCCCCCGGATTGGGCATACGACCAGGCCGCTTCCACATCCTCTGCAGATGACAAGGTACTCTGTCCTTTACCGGAAGAGGACATAATCGGTTTTACCACACAGGGAAAACCGATCTCTGCCACAGCAGACTGAAACGTTTCATAGGTTTCGGCGAAACGGAAAGGCGATGTCTCAAGACCCAGCTCTTCAGCTGCCAGACGACGGATACCTTCGCGGTTCATGGTCAGATGGGCAGCTTTGGCGGAAGGGATGACATGCCAACCCTCGCTTTCCAGTTCTACCAGGGTCGCTGTGGCAATGGCTTCAATTTCCGGCACAATATAATCGGGTTGCTCAGATTGGACCAGTTGACGGATCGCAGCACCATCGAGCATGTTCACCACATGCCTGCGATGTGCAACCTGCATGGCAGGTGCATTGTCATAGCGATCCACGGCGATGGTTTCACAACCCAGGCGCATCAGTTCGATGACCACTTCCTTGCCCAGCTCACCACTGCCCAGCAACATCACTTTTGTCGCACCTTTGGCACCTGGGGTTCCTATCGTACTCATCAACGCTCCTAAACAGTCACAGCCAAACGAATCACTTTATTCTTTCAGAACCGCAGCAGACTTGGAAGCCAGATTTGCTACAATCGCGATAACTCTCAAGGCAAAGATCACGTGCTGAGAGATCAACCAGGCTGTAACGAGGTGGTTTTTATGAAAGCGGTTATTCTGGATGCAGAAACACTTGGTTCCGATGTCGGCCTGTCCCCTTTGGAGGCGCAGCTGACAGGGTTACACTGTTATGCACGAACTGAACCCGAAAACGTACTCTCACGTTTGCAGGGTGCCGATATCGCCATCAGTAACAAGGTAGTGCTGGACCAAGCCGTGCTGGCTCAACTGCCTGACCTGAAACTCATCTGTGTGCTGGCAACAGGCACCAATAATGTGGATGGAAAAGCCGCCGCGGAACAGGGTATCGAAGTCAGCAATGTCGTTGCCTATGGTAGCGACAGCGTAGCCCAGCACACGTTGATGCTCACCCTTTATCTGGCCGGACAACAACCCAGATACCAGCGCGAAATCAGGCAGGGTCACTGGCAGAAAAGTCCTCAATTTTGCCTGATGCAGTACCCGACACTCCAACTGAGTGGCAAATCTGCTGTCATTGTCGGTCAGGGCGAACTCGGCACGCGCGTTGCCAGTCTGTATGAGGCCTTTGGCATGAAGGTAAGTTTTGCAGCACGACCTGGGAAAACGGATGACAAACGTCAACCCCTCGACAAACTGGTCCAGTCAGCCGATGTCATCAGCCTGCATTGCCCTCTGACGGCAGAAACAAATGAACTCATTAATGCATCCCTGCTGAGCAAGACTAAACGTGGCTGCCTCCTGGTAAACTGCGCGCGAGGCGGGCTGATCAATGAAGCAGATGCCCTGAAGGCGTTACGCGAAGGTATTCTGGCAGGACTGGCAGTCGATGTACTGAATCAGGAGCCCCCCAGAGGCGGTCACATTTTTCTGGACGCCATGCAGGAGGACCTGAATCTTATTGTTACGCCCCACCACGCCTGGATCAGCCCTGAAGCCAGACAAACAGTGGTGCAGAAAACGGCCGAGAATGTCACCCGGTTTCTGGCGACCTATCGTGGCCGGTAAGCAATCAACACATTGCCTTCTCGCTGACTGAAACGGTTGTAACCGGATCCTACGAAAATCATACCACTGCCCGCAGAAATGGTATGTGCATCCAGTGAGCCACCATGTCCCGGGATACCGTTATCCCCCTGGAAAGGAACGGCTGTGTCGTATACTCCAAGCACACTGCCATTTTCACTATCAAACAGATACAGCCTGCCATCAACCGCACCGGCTACCACGACTTCATCAACAACCAGTGGCATGGCAGAGAAGCCGAACCGGGTATCACAATTATCAACGCGCCTTTGGCGGCCACTCTCACAGGCCGGGCTGGCCGAATAAGACCAGACAGGTTCGCCACTCATTAAATCAAATGCATAGACCCCAGGAAAACGATCAGTTGACGGATAAGGCCCCGGATCACTGATTGGCAAAAACACACGCTCTCCGTCATGCGCAATTCCCCAGTGATTACCGCCCAGGGCGCCGCCATCACCAACACGTTGCTGCCAGAGAACCTCGCCGTTAGCCGGGTTCAGTGCCCAGAGGTGACCTGATTTCTGACCTGCCAGCAGCCGCTGCTCCCCTGATGCCAGTGTCACCAGTGCCGGCGCACTGCCAAAATCCCAATCTTTTCGAATGCTGTCTGATTCAGTGGGACAGTTGGCCCCATACTCTCTTCCCGTGCAGGCCATGTTCCACACATCATTGGCTACGGCCTGAAACTGCCAGACCACTTCACCGCTATCTATATCCAGTGCAATAAACGCATTACTGGTATCTGTCGCAGGCAACGATGTATTCTCGCCGGTGGTGATATAAAGTTGTCGACGCTCGGTATCCAGCGAGGGACTGGCCCATACCGGTGCGCCTGAAGGACCCCGTAAACGGGTACCGGCCGGGTTGCGTTCCCCCGTATAATCAGCTGGCGGCATAGTGACATAGCGCCAAATTTCTTCACCGCTCATAGCATCCAGGGCTATCACACCGCCTCGCCCATCACAGCACTCATGCGTATCCAGAGCACCTCGCTGCACACCAGAAGCCGATACCGGCAAATACAATCGTGATTCAAACACCACCGGTGCGCCCGTCAGGCGTGTATGCATGCCATCATCTAGCACTCCGGAACGAACCCATACCGGCTCTCCGTCAATTGGGTTAATAGCGTGCAGCCTGGCCCGTTCGTCAGTGACATAGAGCAGCGCCTGCTTATTGGCCTGCTCACCGGAAACAGTTTCACCCAGCACCGCTGATCCTCGTAGTGAAGTACCCGCATCGTAGGACCATTTAATACAACCTGATGCCACATCAATGGCAAAAACATGGGTACTGGAAGCTGCTGGATAAAAAAGCGTATCTTCGGTAATAACAGGAGATGAACGCAGTCCGCCAACACCTGGGAAAACTATCGACCAGGCGACTTCCAATGCGCTCAGATTGCTTTTCTGCAAACCACTTTGCGAGGCTGACAACTGCCTGCCAAACTCCAACCCTCCTCCCGGGCTGGCTAGTGAAGCTTTGTCCAGGCTGATAGCCATGCGCTCATCACTGCAACGGTTGGCAGCAATCCAGTTATCCGACACCGGGTCACGGGCAAGATGTTCAACCAGTATCGCCAGTTGGGATTCATTCAGGGACTGTCCCTGGGCCGACATGACACCGCCTGTCAGTGCAAAGCGCAGATCATCAGCAGACATGGTGTTTAATGATGCCAGTGACGGCGCACGGGGATCACCACCTTCATGGCAGGCGGCGCAATGTTGCGCAAACAATTGCTCTCCTGCGTTATCAGCCGAGGTTTGAGTGACTGCTTGAGTTGTTGTTTGGCTGGTTGATTGACCGTTTTCTTGAGTAGGAGCCTGAGACTGCACAGGCTGATAAACTGTGAACAATAACAGCAGTGCAAAAGCTGCTGGCCGGTTCGCCCATTTCATCATACCGTGATCCTGTTCTTATCGTTTTATTGGTATCAGTAACCTGCAATTCGGGATTGTGGTGCTTAGAAAAATTCGCCCCGTACATCACCATCACGAGGAGTGTTGTGATTTACAGTCTCCGGGGCAAGGCCGTTGCGGTGAACGGCGTGGAATACACCGTTCAACCGCAGAAAATCCGTGATCAGGAACCGAGCCGATAACGCAGTTTCACGACAAAGGTATCAACCACAGGCTCAGACCAGGCTTCCTGTAACAGACCGGTGTAGTCATCAATCACATTGCCAGGAATGTTGCCACCACGTGTGTACACAATGAACAGGTCCGACAGCGGCGCAATTTCCCAGCGATAGCGAGCCTGGAATGTCATCCGGCTGATGCTGAAGTTATGGTTGAGGTTATCGGGCTTGGCGACCTGGTGAAGCTCTTCAATCTGATTGGGGTTCACTTCATAGAAACTGTCTTCCGATGCCTTCAGGCCAGTCCACTGCAAGCCAATACGAAGTTGCTGAAAAGCATTAACGAAATAATCCATCGTCAGCTTGGGCGCCCATTGCGTAGCTTCGTATTTGGTGTAATTGCCATTCCCCGATAAACCATCAACCCTTCCCGGTCGGTATATTCAATATCCGCGTTGAAAGAAAAGTTATCTACAGGCCGATAACTGACGCCAGCCAGCGACTTGGTCCATGCTTCGCCCAGCACCTCCGAATCAGCATCTAGTTTAAGCCGGTAAACCAGCTCCTGTGACGGATTGGATTCCCACTCCGTCACAAATTGCCAGCGCCCCGGCACATGGAAGTCTCCACTACCACGGCCCAGCCGGTCATCAACCCTCCGGTGGTAGTAGCGTAAACTCGCCATGTAGGTATGATTGTTCAGAAATGTATATTCCCGAGTACCGAACACGCCCTGGCGAACAAAGTCGTCATTACTGTTCCACTGATTGAACCAGAAAATACTGGTATTCCGGGTACGCAGTCCTGGCACATTGGATTCATCACGAACATAGTTGTAATCCAGGTGCATCAGGTCATTACGGGTCAGAAAACCCAGCGTGTTCAGATCCAGTTTGTCATCATGGTACCCCGCCGCCACTCGGTGCATGCGACCGCGTTGAGGCAGATAAATCAGATCTGCAATAGCGCCATTACCGGTGACGCCGTTGACATCACTTTGCATAACCTGGCCATCGAAAATCCACTGTGCATTCGGTGAAAAATAGTGGACATCAATCCCGTTCACACTGGCATCCACATCCGGGTGAGAAACATCAGTCCCCATCCAGCCAATTGACCGGCGTCCCGCACTACTGGCATCTTCGTAAAGTAACCGCCCAACCAGAAAATCCCGCCCGGTTGCTTGTAATGCCACACTCTCGCCATTGGCATCGATGCCACGGATTTCCATGTCGTCTTCCATCGCTACCAGGGTGCCATAGCGTAAATTGCCGTTCTGACCAGTCAATTTTGCGGCACCTAGCAAGTCAGAAGGTGCACTCAAATCTGTCGCTAATGTACTGATCCCGTCAGGTACATCAAAAACCGCAGAACTACCTATGCGGCGGGTGTTCAACATAGTCGTCGGGCCACCGGGACCTCGTGCACTGACATTCCTGGGTGAAGTCGAAAACACATCCTGACCTTCCAGGAAAAAGGCGCGCTTTTCCGGGAAAAAAACTTCATAGGCCGTCAGGTTAACGACCACATCATCTGACTCTACGTTACCAAAATCAGGATTCAGGCTCGCAGACAACTGAGTGTTGGTAGAGGGTCGCCAGAAAATTTCCGCACCAACACGCATTTCAGTATCATCGCGAACCGCATCATGGGTGGCTGACACATAAGGATAGTAGGTAATTTGGCGGCGTGGCTCTATGTCCTGAAGGTTAAAGCGACGAAAAGAAGAGATATACTCATTAGCCGTAGATGGCAGTGGCGGAGATGACCAGGTTTCATTTAAATGCCCGACCTGGCGCTCTGTATAGACACCAATCGGTCTGTTATCAGCCGCAGCCTGAGGCAGAGCCATCATCGACCAGGGCATAAAGAATTCTGCGCTCCAGCCGCCATCGACGACAGCTGTTCTGGCATCCCATGGGCCGTCCCACTGCATGTTGAGCTGCTTTTCTGCGAGAATAGTGCCATCGGTTTTGGAATCACCCAGATTCACTCGCATAAAATAGCCATAGCGACCATCGCCTGAGGCGTCGATCCCAACCACGAAGCCATCGCGTTCCAAACGCGTATCTCTAGGAGTCATGCGAGCTACCAGGGAGTCAGTCGGCTGGTGATTCATGACACCAACATAGATACCTCGCTCGGTGTAAAAGATACGAGTTTCTGTGGTGTATTCGCTTTCAGCCAGCGTATCAGGTGTAATGACACGCATCCCATCGTAAGGTGTAATCTGTTGCCAGACAGATTCGGACAAGTTTCCGTCCAATTCAAACTGCAGATTCGACTCTTCAAACCTGGCCATTTGAGTAGCCGTCTGTATCGGCGACTCCTGCGCAGTACTCAAAACAGACATCGGTATTAACACTGTTGCCAAGCAACAGGAATAGATTCTTGCAGGCACAGCGCCCGACTTGCGAGACAACGTATATACCATCTGGGTACCCTCTCCGCCGAAGCCGCTTGCAAATCCGAGAACCTGCCCAGCCCCTGATTGTGATTATCATTGTTTTATTAACCGATCAGGTTTTCTGATGGCTATTATTTAATAAATTGAACTATAGTCACATCAGTCAGCTTTAGGCGAGCGTTCGCTACAATTCGTAACAACAGACGGTTTATTCAAAATCGCTGGCAACCCAGAACCAACGCAACCTCTCATTCGGTTTACTAACGGGAGATAATCCGAGAGTGCTTCTGTTATTACGTGGCTTTGATTTATCCAGGGCTTTATGAGCAGCATGAAGGAAGGAGGTTAAATCTGTCCTGGGAAATGCCCCGTTGGTTGTATTTTTTACATTCTCTTCTGACTGTTTGAGCCAGTCTAATTGAGATAGGTCAGGCAAATCGGGCTGAACTGCCTGAACATGGTCCCAGGTGCCACGAACCTTGTTGTAATGGTAATCAGGCAACAAGTTAATAGCGTGAGTTGCCAAGGCCTCAATGGCGGAAAGCAAATACTCGATCACTTCTTCGTTCATGAAATAGGTAAAATTGATGCGCACCCAACCTGGACGAAGTACGGTGTCGCCATCCTGCATTGCCTGTAAAAGTTGCCGGCTTTCTTCTGTATCAATACCCAGCAAATGGTGGGCATAAGGTCCTGCACAGGAACACCCTCCCCTGGCCTGGATCCCATAAAGATCATTCAGCAGTGACACAACATAACCGTAGTGAAGCTGCCGCCCCTGGTGCCATAGACGCATTGAGATAATCGGCAGCCGGGGATTGCTGTGATCGCCGATAATTTCAATATCAGGGTGTTGGCTAAGCCGTTGTATCACACGCCTGGCCAGCTTCAGCTCGAGACCGTTAACTTGCGTCATGTCTAATTGCGAGCGAATAGAGAAGACTAATCCGGCGCGGATTGACTCAATAATGGCTGGCGTACCACCTTCTTCTTTTCTCTCAAGATCGGCAAGATAATGATGGTTATCCGGTGACACAAATGACACTGTGCCGCCTCCCGGCATACCTGGACGGGAGTTTCGGAACAATGATGCCTTGGCAATCAACAGACCTGGCGTCCCCGGGCCGCCAGGGAGCTTGTGGGTGGAAATGAAAACCGCGTCCAGAGCATGAACCCCGTTCATGTCAATGGGACAGTAGGCAGCCGCTGCGGCATAATCCCAGCAGGCAAGTGCACCGTACTGCTTCAGTATTTTTGTCACACCTGGCACATCGCTAATGGTACCCGTCACATTAGATGCGGCCGAGAAACTGCCAATTAACAGCGGACGATCGGCATATTTTTTGAGCTGCGCTTCCAGCACGTCACAGTCAATCTGCCCTTTGCTATTCAGTGGGATAGTGACGACCTTGGCCACTGATTCCCGCCATGGCAGTTCGTTAGAGTGGTGTTCATAAGGCCCGATAAACACGACCGGGCAGTTCTCGCCCTTGTCACTCTCCTTGCCAGTGCATGCCTGCCCGCCCTTCTCCAGCCCCAATAACTGAATCAACCGGTTTATCGCTGCTGTGGCACCTGACCCACAAAAAAGTAACCTGTCACTGGCATTCGCATTCACTGCCTTTTTGATCATGGCACGAGCAGCTTCTCGCCAGCCAGTGGTTTGAGAACCGGTGTAACTGGACTCACTGTGAGTATTGGCATAAAACGGCCTGACCTGATTATTCAACAGACTCTCAACCGCGACCAGCGATCTTCCGGACGCTGTGTAATCGGCATATATCAGCGGTTTAACGCCAAATGGCGTTTTGATCCTGGCCAGTGCTCCCACTTCATTGTCAGCAATCCATTGAAATACTGTCGAACCACCTTCTGCAGTGACTGCCATACATCCCTCAACCATTTGAAAAACCTGGTCATAGCATAATCAAAACTGCGCGAAACATTATCCCTATTAGTGCTTTAAATTAACCAATAAGTGGAATATTATTCTTTTATATAGCAACAGAACGAAACTATATTTCGATTTAATTGATAACGGAGAAACTTCCTTGGAACTGGACAAAACAGACCGAAAACTGCTCAGGCTCATACAAAGCGATGCCAGCACGTCGGTGGCTGATCTGGCAGAGCAGTGCGCGCTGTCCAAATCAGCATGCTGGAGACGCATCCAGAAGCTTGAAGCGGAAGGTGTCATTAGGCAGCGAGTCACATTACTGGATCCAGCCAAGCTGAACCTGGGCCTGACTGTCTGGATAAGTATCCGCACCAACCAGCATAATGCGGACTGGGCAAAAAAATTCAATCAAGTTGTACAGAATGTACCTGGTGTACTGGAGGTGTACAGACTTGGCGGTCAGATTGATTACCTGATGAAGGCCGTCGTCGCCGACATGCACGACTACGACAGCCTTTATCAACAATTAATAGCAGCCGATCTGTTTGATGTTACAGCCAGTTTTGTCATGGAAGAAATCAAATTCACATCGGCGCTGCCGGTATAACCGGCAGTATCAAGCGCGAAGGGGTTTCTGCGCCAAAATGCAGTGTATTCTCAGGGGTTGGCGAAACTCGGGGCGTCGTTCTTTCATCAGCGAAATTCAGCGTCAACCTGATCCTGTGCCCCGCCTTGAACACGTTTGACATCATATAAAAATCAAATGCCAGTTCAACCGGCTCACCAGGCTGCAACATTTCCTGCGAAGCTTCTGTAAAAGGATGATATGGTAAACCCAGATTGTCATAGGGTGCTGGCTCCGTGGCGCGTAGAGAAGCCCTCAGTCGCCCCTCTACTGTGTAATATGTTGCCGTGCCATCTGGCGCTATATCATCAATCCTGGCGACAACATCAGCATCCTTTGCGGTACTGGATAACCACAGGTGTAATACCGGGTGACCGGTTATCTGCATATCATGGCTTAAAGGGTCAGTTGTAAACTGAATGCCTTTTTCCCAGAAATTATCGTTATTAATTTCATAATCTACTTGCGTTGAAATTTCACTTCCTTCCCCTGCTGACTCAGTGGTCAGGCCATCAGGGATCAGATTAAATGCTGTTAATTGCTGATCAGGTAATGGCCAGGATTCGGCTGTTTGCCAGCCAGGCAGTCCTATATCACTTCGGTCCAGGTTATAGGTGTAGTACGTCACTGGCGCTTCGTCCATCACGCCGTTATCAATACCTTTTAGCCAGTGATCGAAGAAACGCAATTCCTCAATGAGTATGTCAAAACCGGTTTCACTCATCACGGTTGTCCAATCGCAATGGGTTGCAGGCCCTATGACAAATTTTCGTGGGTTTGTGAGGTTATTGAAAGTAAAGGCCGGGCCATAACCTGGCCCCTCTTCATCCAGGTTAGCCGCGCTGTAAATCGCGATACCTGATGCTTCTATTGTATCTTTGTAACGGTGCGGGCTGCTTTGCAGCCACCACTGGTTACCGAAATTCTCGGCAACACTATCACGAAAAGGGGTATAACCAGCTGTTTCAATATTATCTGTATGTTCATCAATCGCCGCATCAAGCAATACTCTCTCTGTATCACCATCGACAGGAACAGACATTCTGTCGCGAGCTTCCCGGTCGCCTCCTCTCATTAAGCGCGTCGGCACACCCTGGGGTGGAGCCATGCCGCCAAAGCTGGCAAACGGGTAAATGTCCCACTCACAACTCATCGGAAAAACGGCTTTCAGACTTGGCGGTGCTACGGTCAGTGCCTGCATCTGGCTACCACCTGTAGCAGAGCAGCCCCACATCCCTATATTGCCTGTGCTCCAGGGCTGAGCAGCCAGCCATTCCGTTATGTCGTAAGAGTCCCACCTGGCATGCTCCTGCCACTCGCCGCGATTATAACCCTCATTGGTACCAAAGCTGGCAAAAAGGCCGCGGAAGTCTGCCACCGCAACAACATAACCATGAGGAAGCAAGCGTAGCGCTTTACCAGGATAATTTTCAGCGGTTAATCCACCACCATAATTTCTTCGATGGTACGGGGTATGCATCCATAAAACAGGCAAAGGTTCGGTAACGACTTCGCCATTATCAGTCGGGCGGAATACATCAATGGCAATCTGCGTCCCATCACGCATTGGAATGTAGCGGGAAGACAGCTCATACCCATCATATTCCGCCTCACTGTACCCCTGGTAATGCCCCGGAAAGGACTGCATGGTGCTCTGTGCCGTTGCAGAAGACCCACTATTAACCGCAACTGATCCAGTGACTGAAGTGTCAGAGCCTGGCTGACAGGCACTCAAGATGAATGCAGCAACCAGCGTGATTGATGCAACCTGCATTTTCAGCATTACCTTTTTCTTCCTGTTATCTGTCATGCCCCCTCCCTGTACCCAAATTGGTTATCCCTGGATTACCTGCTACATTTCACATCTTGCATTACAGTCGACAGCCAATGCTTCCACAATCAGATAAGTTGTAAGCTATCTGCGCTGAATGTGTTTCGGATATTGGTTTGAATCAGGAAAGCGACTCAATATGTCACATCATAAATCCACGGCAGAATCAGCCAGTCCACTCCAGGTGCCAACCATGTATCCACCTGAATTGGCCCAGTTACTGCTCCTTAAACAGCAAATCAATAATTATGAGCACAGCAGCCCGAACAATATCAGGCAGGTGCAGGAGAAACAGCTGGCAGCTCTTTTCAGGCATGCTCACCAGTACTCGCAATTTTGGCAGAACCGGCTGAACAGCATCGATTGCCAACTAATAAAGGATGATCCGTTCAAGGTGTTAAGCGCTCTTCCTGTCTTGAGCCGAAATAATCTGCAGCAACATTTTGATTCGCTTAAAGCCAGGTGGAAGAGCCTGGAAGAAAAACAAATTATCACTGCACAAAGCTCAGGTTCAACAGGCGAACCGGTTCGTGTTGAGAAAGAAGTCAATCGTTACATGTGTTATTACACGGCCACTTCTTTACTTGAACATGAATGGCAACAGCGTAACCCCCGTAAAACCATTGCTATCTTAGGCATTGGAATGACACCAGCCAAGCGGGACAGCTGGGGCAAGGTGTATGAGATGTTAGGCATGTTTGGCAGGAGCGAAATACGTGCAGCTGAGTCAGGCACACTCGACGATCATCTGGACTGGCTGGCAGCACTTAAACCCGCATACCTGAAATGCAGCCCTGTTCTGGCCATGGAACTGGCACGGCGTGCCATCGAACAAAAGCGCACCATTACATTTGATCAGGTGATTTCACACTGGGAGCGAATTGCTCCAGCACACCAGTACTGGGTAAAGTGTGCTTTTGCAGCGCCAATTATTAACCGCTACTCCTGTGAAGAGTTAGGTTGGCTGGCAATCAGCTGTCCACAGCAGCATTTGCATGTCTGTAGCCCTACGGTCCTGCTTGAAATTGTCGATAATAACAACCAGCCCTGTCCACCCGGTCAAGCCGGGCGCGTATTAGTGACTGCGCTGCAATCATTTGCCATGCCATTAATCAGATATGAACTGGGTGATCTGGCTGAATGGGGAGAACCCTGTTCTTGCGGCAGGCCCATGCCCGTTCTCAAGAAAATCTGGGGACGTGAGCGTCATTTGATAAAACGACCTGATGGTAAACAGATTCCAATGCCGTTCCTCGGCGATGAAATCGAGCAATTAAAATCAATACGAGCTTTCCGGTTTCGGCAATATGCGGAAAAGGATATTGTTCTCGAGCTGGAGGTCACTCAAAAGCTAACAACATCTGACATCCAGCAGTTGACCCGAATTGTGAACAAAAACGGTCTGGACTGTTTTCCTTTTCACATTGCCGAAGTCAATCGCATCGACTGGCCAAAACAGCGCAAGCGCGATGAATTCATTCGGATAGAATCACCCTGGCAAGGCAATCTTTAGACAAAAAAAATGCCCCGGCACTTTCGCACCGGGGCAGAGCAATACCTCTATATCTACGTCAGTGACGTGATCAGAAGCCTGGCGTCCAGTCGACGCTTACCCAAAATTGACGACCAAACGGTGTTTGCAGTCGTGTTTCCATACCACCCAGTTGCGGGAGGCGCTGTGCGCGCTGGTCAAACATGTTGTTAACACCAGCACTCAAAGTCACTTCGCTATCAAAGAGATCGTCGAAGATGTATGAGTACTGTGCGTTAACCAGTGTTTGCGCCTGGATTGTACGAGCAGGCTTAATACCTGTTGTAAACGCAAAGAATGAACCATCAGTAACTACGTGATGCTGGTAGTTTGCAGACACAGAAGCACTGTGCGCATTTTTGAACCAGTTCAGACGCAGGTTAGCTTTCAGCTTAGGCAGTGGCGGTACGATACCGCTGTCACCGTTCTGTTTGCCACGCGCATCAGAAATCTCACCGGACAGGTCAACATACTCGTATTTCGTGAAGTAAGACGCAGTCAACGTTGTTACAAACGTACCCCAGTTATTAGTTGGGATGCGGTAGCGACTTTTCACATCAATCAGGTCAATCATCACTTCAGCAATGTTTGCCGGGTTGCGCACTGTCTTAACGACAGACTGGTCCGTTGGATCACGCTGAATACCAGGCGCAGTCAATTCACCGCTTGGCTGCGAAGCTAACCATGCATTGGCCGCTTCACGAGTATCGGAACCAGGCGTTGCATCGTAATCAGCTTCAGAGATGCCAGTGGCTTCCAGCATACGTGCGAATTGCAGCTCTACTGAATCCACTGTGCTCAAAGAACGAATACGATCACTGTAATCGATAGTTTGATAATCAACGCTCAAGCTTAACTCATCCAGTGGCTCCCAGGTGAAACCAATGTTCATGATTTCAGAAGTCTCTGGCTTGATATCAGGGTTACCTGATGAACAAGACTGTGAACCAGCCAGGCTGTTGCCAGTCAACGGATCCAGTCCGGCAAACACTTCACCGCAACCTTCGTTGGCATTGAAAGGACGGTTCGTACCAGGATCTGGTGCCAGGAAGCTTTCGCCCCAGGACGCTCGCAGAGCCAGCTCAGGCAGTGCTTCCCAACGCAGTGCCACTTTAGGCGTCGTGGTATCAATATTCTGGTCGATGAAATTCTCGTGACGAGCTGCGATCTGTGCCGAAACAGTGTCGTAGAGAGGTACTTCAAACTCTACGAATGCAGCATTGACACGATCGGTGTAATCGGTCGCAAAGGGTGGCGCATCAGTGATAGAAGTATTGTAACTTTGCCCCATGACTGCATATACGTTTGGAGTCTCACGTACACGTGCGTCACGATGTTGCAAACCCAGAGCGATCTGAGAAGGCCCAAATGGCGTATCAAACACTTCACCCGTTGCCATGGTTTCGAATACTTCCAGGTTGCGACGGCTCACTTCGCGCTGATTCTCTTCTTCAAACATCCAGTCAACCAGTTCCTGACTGTTGTCTGTGACACCTGCTTCGTAGAATGGAGAACGTGAATCAGATGAACCAAATGGGTTAAACCACTGATCACCGCTTACGCCACCTTCGCCCATCAGCGCTGCCTGCAGACGCGGCAGAATCAGAGTGCGTGTATCAACAGAACGACGCATTTCCTGCACTGTGTAGTAAGAGTAGCCTGTCCAGGTATCAGAGATATCGTAACGGGCATTCAGACGGTTGGCATTGGTGTAGTAACGGTAGTCCTGCACATCACGGCCATCGTCTTTGAGGAAAGACGGGTTCGTGCCAGAAATACCATTGAATGGGCGCCAGTTACGAGGCACAACAGCTTCACCGAATGGATTGGCTGGATGCGCTTCTGGAATAAACAAAGCAAACTGATTATTGGTCGAGTTGCTCAGGCTGGCTGATGTGTTGTAACGCGACTCACGGTAGTTGTAGTTGGATTGCAACTCAAACTGCAGCCAGTTGGTTGGTTCCCAGGTAACGTTATTGTAGAACGTATAATCTACATTACCGCGCGCGTAGTCGTGTTGCGTACCGTAGTGAAACAGGCAAGTTGTCGAACCATAAGGTTGACCGCTTGGGAAAGCGCCAGACTCTGTTTTATCTTCGTTACCTTCATTGAACGTACCACAAGAAGGATCACGCATCAGTGCACCAGTACCACCATCGCCCAGTCCGCCAGCGGCTGCCTGGAAATTGCCTGGGTTACCTGATGATGATTCGGAGATATCAAACTCAAGGTACTCAGGACGCTCTGTACGCAGTACAGGTGTCTTTTTGGAAGCCTGGAAAGATGCTACCCAGTTCACATCATTGTCAAAAGAACGACCCCAGAGTAAACCGATTTTTGGCTCGTCAAAGCTGGTTTCTTCGTCTGTCTGGTAATAAGTACGAACGCGGAACCCGTCGAATTCTTTAACCGGCAGCAAATTCACCACACCTGCAACAGCATCGGAGCCGTAAAGGGCTGAACCACCATCCAGAACCACTTCCAGACGCTCCATGGCGATTTCTGGCAGCAACGAAGCAACCGCGCCATCATTCACAGAGCGAACACCGTCAACCAGTGTCAGCGTGCTGTTGGTACCCAGACCGCGCAAATTGAAGCGGGCAGCGTTTGAGTCCTGCTGGCCGTTTTGAGTTGAGTTTACGTTAGCAACAACGTCAGTGTTTTGCGTGTAAGGCAGGTCACGGATGTATTGACCCATTGCCGGTGCGCCAGACTCTAGCAGGTCAGACTGTGTCACTGAGTCTACGGGAGAAGCACCTGCAAATGCAGAATTTCTAATGTAAGAGCCGGTAACAACGACTTCTTCAACTTCCGGTGTATCTGACTGAGCCACAACCATAGCTGGCAGCGTGGCAGAAGATGCAACACAAGCAGCAACGAATGAACGAATCATCGCTTTCTTGCTGCGTTTAAAATTATTGTTAAACGTTTTCATGAAACCCCCTGATGGTATGTACCGGTCGTGCAGGCATTAAAAAGCAAAAAGACACATGCCCGTCTTCTGACCGAAGCGCGGTATTTTAGGTATCGAAAAGGGGGAATCAAGGATTGTTTAAAATAGTAACAATTGAATGTCACTTACCGACACTCTGGTGATACATATCACCACATAGTGACTGTAACGCCCAATATCAGTGCTTCTCAGGAATTAGGTAGATCTTGAAAGCAAGAAGAAAGGTAACACAACATCGTGACAGTATGGTTACATTGGGTGGGAGCGGTCAGGGCATCACACCACGCATCGCAACCGACCACTGCCTGGCACCCTTCACCCGGCAGCCGAAAACTCGGTTGAGAGCGGTCAGGGCATCATAGCTCAGATGGCAGACGACCACAGCATACCGCTTGTCGCTCGGCGGGCAGAAACTCAGCCTGACGGCTTCAGACAGTCCGCCTGCACTTTCGAACAGCGGTCAGGGCATCACACCACGCATCGCAACCGACCACTGCCTGGCACCCTTCACCCGGCAGCCGAAAACTCGCCTGACGGCTCAAACAGTTCGGCTGCTCTTTCGGGTGAAGGGTGCCAGGCAAAGCGTGGTCTCACTGGCTGCGATGCGTGGTGTGATGCCCTTCCCTTGTGCTGTGTTCGTTGTGTCTGGGGTTTGTTGGCTAAAAAAAAGGCTGGCGCGAAGGCGCCAGCCTTAATCCACCCAGAGACGGGGGGAGGTCCACGTTGTATCCAGTGCCAGTATCATTTCACAGACTGGCATACAAAAGAATGCGACAAATCAGCGCACCCTTTGCTTTGATTGGTGACGTTGGTACCTCTCTGCCTTGTGGTATTTCATCGCGATGCGATTACATCTCCGGTTTGCGGAATTTCAGTGTCATGCGGTCACTTTCGCCGATTGCCAGGTAGTCCTCACGATCCTGATCGCCCAATTGCAGTGTCGGTGGCAGGGTCCACACGCCGCGTGCATAATCTTTTGTGTCGCTGGGATTGGCGTTAATTTCAGCACTGTCAACAAACTCGAATCCAGCAGCTTCTGCCAGTTCAATGACATAATCCTGAGTCACATAACCGGACGTGCTCATGAATTCCATGCTGCTACCCTCAGGCGCGCGATGCTCGACCACACCCAGTACACCGCCGGGTTTGACAGCTTTGTAAAAGGTCTCAAAATGTTCATGCTGTGTGCCAGCCATGATCCAGTTATGCACATTGCGGAAAGTCAGGGCCAGATCTGCCGACCCTGGCGGTGCTATATACGTTGCATAGGGAGGGTTCAGATGGGTGATAGTGGTTTCACCATAGACTTCGGGGTTTTCAGCCAACTTGTCCTGGAATCGCATTAGCGCGGGAGGCTGATACGACAACGTACCGTTAGGTGAAAAGTGCGCCGCATAATATTGACCATTGCTCTTGAGGAAAGGAGCCAAAATTTCTGTATACCATCCACCACCGGGCAATATCTCAACCACAGTCATCCCCGACTCCAGCCCCAAAAACTCTAGTGTTTCAACAGGGTGGCGGTATTCATTACGGGCAATGTTAGCCTCGCTACGGTGATCCGCAGCAATCAGGGACTCCAGTTTTTCCGTATCATCAGCCAGTAATGGCGACGACAAACTCATACCGGCAATAGCGGCAGTCAAACCCAGGTAACGAATCTGCATATCAAATAACCTCATCAGGTTGGAATAATTGAAAAAACTCTATCAGAGAACATTTACAACTGCAGTATTTTTTGAGGAATTTTTCAGCAAGCAACCACGTTACTGATACAATGCCACCGATATACCCATTAAGCTGAGCTCATGACCAAACGACGTACCCGCTCGAAAAAACCAACCAGAAACACTCGGAAAGCCAAAAAGCAGTTTTCTTTTAAACGCTGGCTATTCAAATGGATTGCTCTGCCTGCTGTGCTTGTCGCCGCAGGCTGGCTCCTTTGGACTGATTACCAGATCCGTACCAGTTTTGGTCAGCTGCAATGGGAATTACCTGCGCGTATTTATGCCAAAGCACACGAGTTGTACCCTGGCATGTCCCTGCCGCCAGAGCAGCTAAGGTCAACGCTGATCGATCTGGGGTACCGGGAAAGTGACGTTCCTAACAACCCGGGTGAATTCAGGGAGTTAGGCAATCAATTTGAACTCTATACACGTGGCTTTCAGTTCTGGGATGGCCCTGAGCCCGAGCGGCTGGTCAATTTGCAATATGCCGGAAATTCCATCAGCCGGCTGACTGACAGTCGTGGCGACCCGGTACCTCTGATGAGACTGGAGCCTTTGGAAATAGCCCAGATCAACCCGGAAACCGGCCAGGACCGCCTGCCGATGAGCCTGGAAGACGTGCCTCAACAGCTGATCGATGCCGTGGTTGCTATTGAAGACCGCCGCTTCTACTCCCATTTCGGTGTCGACCTGCAAGGCATCGCCAGAGCCATGCTGGCCAATATCCGAGCCGGAGGCATTGTCCAGGGTGGCAGCACCCTGACCCAGCAGTTAGTCAAGAACCTCTACCTGCACCGTGACCAGACGCTGGCCCGGAAAGCAGAAGAAGCCATAATGGCCATTGCACTGGAAATCCATTTCAGCAAAGCGCAAATCCTCGAAGGTTATATGAACGAGGTGTTTTTGGGGCAACAAGGCAACCGTGCCATCCACGGTTTTTCCTTAGCGGCTGAATTCTACTTCGGTCGTCGGCTTGACCAGCTCTCTTTGTCAGAATTTGCACTTCTGGCCGGAATGCCGCAAGCACCTTCACTCTATAATCCGCGTCGAAATCCACAACGGGCAATCGAGCGTCGCAATACGGTACTGTCACAAATGGCCACCCAAGGTCTCATTACCGAACGGGAGCGGGAACTTGCTGCGCGTGCTTCTCTAGATGTCATTGAGCGCCCCCGGTCACGCAGCAACGCCTACCCTGCCTTTATGGCACTGGTACAGGACAACCTGGCCCGTGAGTATGACATTGAGTCACTGCGCCGTTCCGGGTTACGCATCTTCACCACGCTTGATGTAGGCATCCAGGAACAGGTCGAGCAACGTATCCAGCGTGCCGTCGACTCAGTAGAAATCGACTCAGCCACAGCTGACCAGCTTCAGGCTGCTACCATTATCACTGATGCCAGCACTGGTGAGGTCAGGGCCATAAGCGGCGGTCGCGACCCTGACGACAGAGGCTTTAACCGGGCACTCAACGCCAAAAGGCAAATCGGCTCACTGATCAAGCCATTCGTTTATCTGGCCGCGCTGGACTCTGGGCGGTATTCCCTGGCGTCGATTCTGGATGACCGCCCTGTCGAGATTGAACTCGATAATGGTGACATCTGGTCCCCTTCAAACTACAACCGCGAATATGACGGTAATGTCTATTTACATGAAGCCCTGTACCGGTCATTAAACCTGGCAACAGTCGACCTGGGCATGGAACTGGGTGTACACCGTGTTATACGGATGCTGGAACGAGCCGGCTATAAAGGTGATGCCAACCCCTACCCTTCGGTACTGCTGGGTGCACTGGAAATGTCTCCACTGGAAGTCGCACAGGTGTATCAAAGTTTAACCAGCGGGGGGTACTACTCACCCTTGCGAGCCGTGGTTGCAGTGACCTCCGGTGAGGGACAGCCCCTGCAACGATACGGTGTCGAATCAACACCGATAACCGACCCGGAAACGATGTTCCTGCTCGAACACACCATGCAGTCGGTGTTCTATCAAGGCACCGCTGAAAGTGCCAAGAAAAAGCTGGGCAACCAGCTCCCGTTAGCAGGCAAAACAGGAACCACCAATGATTTAAGAGATAGCTGGTTTGTCGGCTATGGCAGCAACCTGATGGGTGTGGTCTGGCTGGGCCATGACGAGAACGTTGATACAGGTCTAAGTGGCGCGACAGGCGCTCTTCCAGTTTGGACCGATCTGATGGCTGGATTAAACATACAACCCCGATACACACCGGCACCGGAAAGTATTGTCTGGCACCGGGTCGCGCCGGTGCCAACCCAGGACCGTATCAATCAGGACTGCAGCCAGGCCCAGTCGCTGCCTTTTGCGCCTTCGGTATTACCTCAACCCTCTGTGGATTGCGAGTCATCCGGGTCATTGCTTGACAGGTTCTTTGGCCAGGTAAGGAGTATTACCCCATGATATTGATCAAACCATTAATCGTTTCATTAATGGCTTTGCTGTCTGCCTGCGCCACTTATGATCGAGTTTATGGGCCAGGCTCCCAGGGACCTGCGCCAGTCGAGCGCAGCCAGCCCGCTATCGTGTCTGATAATGGCTCAAACAGCAGCAGTGAACGACAGGTCTATGAAAGTACAGCTACGGGAGTTGCCAGCCCGTCTGCAGATACCGGAGCTATCGACGAGACCAGGAACTCTCAGCCACCACAGGATAGTCCACTGGCTAACCCTCGTGATACATCACCCACTGGTTCACTGCTGACCTCTGCACGCAGTGCCGCACAAGCAGGTGAACTGGAAAGAGCCGCCGCAATCACTGAACGCGCCCTGAGCATATCTCCTCGTGACCCAGTGGTCTGGTACGAGTTGGCACGCATACGCAGCCTGCAACAACGCTATGGCGAAGCTGATGGCCTGGCACGACGTGCCCTCAGCATGACTGGCGCTGACCGGGGGCTACGCCGGGAAATCGAGTCGCTGCTCGACTCCATTGCAAGACTCAGGGAATAAGTTTTTCAAGCTCTGATATATACAGGGTTCCGGATACAGCCCCGTTCTCATCATAGGTACCGAGCCAGATATCGAATCGACCTTCTGAACTGTCCGTTAGATACACCTGCGGGTTCAGTGTCAGTGCATGGGCATCATCATTACATACCCACCCACCAGTCGAAGTATTGACAATCAGCGTCGCATCCTCGTCACCATCATCCGCAACAAAGTACACATTCAAATCATCAGTGGAGCCATTCCATCTTAGTGTGACATCTGGTGATCTCGACGCATACCCCATGCATTCGCTGCCATAATCCTGTGCCGCCACATCGACACTGCCTCCGGCGATGACACTCACCTCATGAGGGTCCGGTACAAAGTATTCTGCCAACTCGATCTCACCAAAATTGGCTGTGGCAGACCAGTCCAGACCACCTTCAACGGAATCGTCAAATAGTGACGCAATAAAATCATCAGCACTACCACTATCTGACCCGCCGCCCAGTTCGGATATATACAAGGTGCCAGGGATCAAACCACTTTGCGAATAACGCCCTACCCAGACATCAAAACGGCCTTCCGCCTGCCCGCTTAATGCCACTTCAGGATTCAGCGTATCGCTATTAGCGTCATCATTGCATAGCCATTCACCACTTGATGTATTGATGATAAGCGTTGCATCCTGACCATCATCGGATTCAAAATATACCCGTAAATCCTCTGTACCGCCTGACCAGTTAAACTGGAAGTCCGGGCTCTGTGATGCATAGCCAGTACAACTGCTGCCATAACCCTGGGCGCCAACATCAACCTGGCCACCGGCCTGGATGCTCACTGCATGCGGATCTGGGATGAAGCCTTCTTCCAGTGAAACAGAACCATAGTGAGGTTCACCCTGCCAGTCCAGAGACAGATCAAAATTGCCCTCGCCACTATTTGGCTGGGCCACACCGGCGCCATCAAACAAATCACTCCCCTGTCTGGCCAGCAACGTACCGCCAAACACAGCGCCCGTCTGGTAGCTGCCAACCCAGACCCGGTAAGTCCCACTTTCAGCAAGATCCATCAACAGCGCCGGATTCATGCTGCCGTCATAAGCATCATCATTACAGTACCAGTTACCTGAAGGGTCATTGACGATGAGTACAGCATCATCACCATCATCCTCAGCAGCAAAGGCCAGCAGCATTTCACCGAGCGACTCTTTGACATCAAACTGAAAATCGGGCTCGGCAGCCGCTTGTCCAACACACTCTCCCCCCAGGTAACTGACATCCCGGTTACCACCGGCATAGAGGTAGGTTTCAAAGTCTTCAGAGAAAGAGGCCCTGTCCAGCTCATGACTACCTGAGGCGGCGAATGCAGAAGCAATAAGGCCGTTGCCATTTTCGTAATCTGACCATGCCGTCAGCAGTTCGGCGTCATTTGCCATGGTGTTACGAACCAGTGGAGTCGCCAGAATACTGCCCAGGCGACCACCGGTTGTCTGTTCCATGTATACAGCCGTTGGAATACCGATAATGTCACCATCCTGATTGACGGCCACACCTCCACTGTTGCCTGGTGACATCTCAGCATTGGTGCGATACCAGCCCACGACACTGGTATCATTGGCGCTATCGATTTCTTGCATTTGCACAGAAGAAATAATGCCGGTTGTGTAAACCAGTTCATCATCAGCCAGACCAGGGTATCCCAGAATGGCGATGCTCTCGCCACGACCCAGAATCTCCTGTTCTGAGGCAAGACTGATCATGGGCAAGGTAAATCCGGAAGGATGGTTGCCAGCAAGCAGGTCTGAAGCTCTCACCGCTGCTCCGTTCAAATCTTCATAAACATGGTATAATGCCATGTCATAATCAGGTGAAAATGACAACAACCGCGCTTTAAACGTTGGCACTGCTGGTTCATTAACGTCCAGCAACACCGCGACTTCGACCTCCTCATAACCAACCACAACATGCCGGTTGGTTAGCAGCGTCACCCTGTCTCCCTCAACGATTAGCGACCCTGACCCGGTTCCTGTGGGCGTGCGCACCTGGGCAATTGCTGGTGCCAGCGCGTCAACATCGAACCCTTGCGCTACGACTGAATGGCTCAAACTGATGCCAAACAGGAGTGAAACCATAACGGCAATTACCGAGACTTTATGAAACCTGTCAGAACACATAGTGAAGCTTCCTTTGCTTTGCTTTTCTCCGATTATACTCAAGAACCCTTGCAAATGTCCGATAGACAAGTTGATCCACGCCATAGCCTGGCTCGTATAGCTCCCGGTCTGCGCTAGCAACCTTACGTAACTCTCCCCAGCTTATTTCAACAATGGCAACGAAATGCTGACGTTATTGAGAGAGGCTGCAGGGCGATGGGAAAAAGTCAGTGGTATCAAGATAGAAATCCTGCAAGCTGGCAATTACCGTGATGACATCACTGCCTCTGTATCACGACTGGACCGAGTCGTCAGTGTCACCTGGGTCAGTTCAGCAGAGAACTTCTCAGCCCGGGTTGCACCAAGGCGTGGTAATTATGACCCGGACTTACGCTATTACCCTTACCTGGATGGTTCAATTACGCTGAACAGCCGCTCCAGCAGATGGGACAGCCAGACTAAAGCCATGCGCACACTGACTCATGAAATGGGTCACCTGCTCGGGCTCGGTCATTCGGACAACCCCAACTCAATGATGTTTGCCAACCCCTATAATACGCTGCAATACCCAACTGAAGATGACATCCGTGCAGTTCAGGCACTGTACGGTCCACCTTCAGTTGCCATTTCTGCTTCGCAGCCGCAATCAGAATGGCTGTACCAGCCACTCCCCCTGGCAAGTCGCTCTTTCCTGGCAAAAAGCAGTATTACTGCTGAAGACAGCGCGTTGAATAACAACACGATCACAGAATCAACCCGTGAGGATGGATGGCTGAGACTGGACAGGTTTGATTCAATTGGATGTGCTAAAACATTTGCCTGGTAACTGGCAAATTCATATCAATGACAGTGCCAGTAAACAGCGCTGGCAGACACTGAGTTTCACGGTAGACACTTACCCGGAGTTTAACCAGCCTCCTAATGCAAGAATTGCTGTGGCCCGAACCGGAACTGCAAACCGTATACAGGTTAAAGTTGTGGCGAATGATGCGGAGAACGACAGAATCAGTGTTCTCTGGTCGCCTCAGGAGGCACCTGAGATATTACCAGATGACGGTATTTCAGGCTGGAAAACTTTATACCTGACTCACTCCGGAACCCATTCCTTTTTCATCGAAATCAATGATGACAGCACTCGCTACCCAGGGTCAGGATCCACCACATCCGCCGGTGAAGGCTTTCGCACCCTGCTTCGCCTGGACGTCACACCCTCCTTCCGGGGCGATAACATGATCAAGGTGACTTCATCCAACCTGAATTCATATCATGGCTCAGCCACAAAGCTACTGACCTTTTATCGTTCAAACAGTCCTGTTTATGAACCCAGCAGCAGCTGGCCGGCTCCCTATAACGGTGTTACTCCACCGAATAGCGCCAATATGCACATAAACAACATCGCCGTTCTGGATACAAGCAATGCAACCCTCCACTCCTGCGTCCGGATCGTGAAAAACGGTATGCCCGACAACCTGGACCGTATCGAACGCTTTGACATCAACTTCTCAGTATTGGATTTGGCCACCGGTTTGATCCAGGTAGCAGACATCAGAGCATTCAATACGGCTGGTGCACTTAATGAGAATTTTGAGCTACCGGACTGTAGTGGGCAATTTGATCTGAACACAAACGTCTATTCAGACTTGATCATGGTTGACGGCCAGGTGTTTGATACCGGGTTCGGGTTAAGCAATGCAGAGAATCTGACCTTCTCATTGACCAGCGCTAATGCTGTACCCTGATTCAGGCATACAGGTCTGTCAAAAATTCTGTGCAGGAATACAACGCTACCCGGTTCGTCAGTTATTCATGTAGGATGATTAATTCGTTTCAACAGCAACCAGGGAGGCTACATCAATGAGCAATAAAGACGCATACATCGAGAAAGCCCAGGCCAAGATCGAAGAATATTCAGCCAAGCTGGATCAACTCAGGGCTCAGGCCAAAAGCAAGCAGGCTGACGAGAAGATCGAAGCGCAAAAACATGCTGACCAGATGGAAGCCGACCTGCAGGTTGCCCGCCAGAAACTGTCTGAGCTGTCGAAGTCTACCGAAGATAATGCCAGCGACCTCTCTGATCGCTTCAAAACGCTGTCAGATGATTTGGAGACTTCATTCCGGAGGTTTTTTAAGTAACCCCCGGGGAGAAATTGGAGACATAAAAAAGCCCGCTAGAAGCGGGCTTTTTTGAATAAGTATGGCGCACCCGGCACGATTCGAACGTGCGACCACCTGATTCGTAGTCATGCCTTTTTTACTTATATTTCAATAGCTTAACCTAATTTTTCCGAATAAGGCCTAAGTTTTTTATTCAATATAATCAACAACTTAAAACAGCCCAAGATTCTATATTCGGAAAGGAATTTAACCCATTTACCTCACTCCCGGACCCTTAAACAAGATGCTCGCTGTACAGGGTAATTCGACGGACAGCGGCCCACCAGCGCAGGATATACTATTGACATATACCTGAACTAAATTTATCTTGGAGTAGCTACCCTCGCCACAAAACAAAACCGAGCCAGTTAAAGGATTGAGAATGGAGCGAGCAAACCTGTTCAAGAGCAACAAAAGCCAAGCGCTGCGTCTTCCTAAACCCATTGCCTACCCTGACAACGTCAAACAGGTAGATATTGTAATGATAGGCCGCACACGCATCATTACCCCTGCGGGTGAGTCCTGGGATACCTGGTTTGACGCTGAGGGTGTGTCCGAAGACTTTATGGAAGAGCGCAAGCAGCCAGCCCACCAAGAGCGTGAGTCACTTTAATGCTGAAGTACATGCTTGACACAAATATCGCGATTTATACCATAAAGAACAAACCGGACGAGGTACGTCAGGCATTCAAGGCCCATGATGGCCAGATGTGTATTTCTTCAATCACACTCCTGGAGCTGATCTACGGCGCCGAAGCCTCTGCCGCTGTCGAGCGAAATCTGCGTGACATCGAAGGGTTCGCGGCCCGCCTTGAGATACTGCCTTATGATACCGATGCGGCAATTCATACCGGTCAGCTCAGGGCAGAGTTAAAAAAGATTGGACGCCCGATAGGGCCCTATGACGAAATGATTGCCGGCCATGCTCGATCTCAGGGACTGGTGATCGTCACCAACAACACCAAGCAGTTTAAACATGCGCCGGGAGTCAGGCTGGCAAACTGGGTAGACAGATAGTCCGAGCTGCACCAGTTCCTTCGAACACTCAGCGCGTCTATTAAAATTGTGGCGAATCAGACAGTGGTTATAGTTGCAGGTGTAATGACAGAAACTCCCAAAAGTGGTCTAAAGTCTTTCGGTAAGCGCCAATAAACCAGCATCTACATTCGGTTCGTAAGATTGCCCACACTGATTTTCTCGTCAACCTCAGGAGGAATCAGCATGACGCATACCGAACGAAAACGCGCTTGGCAGCAGCATATAGCGGACTGGCAGATCTCTGGTCTGTCCGGAATGGCCTACTGTAAGCGACAGTCACTGACCTATTGCCGGTTTGTCTATTGGCGCAAGAAGCTAGCCAAACCGGAGGTGGTTCCAGACCGGTCAGCACCGTCCGGGTT